>Ga0364874_10100_pt1 | contig 47572 bp, 39 predicted proteins | sample ExccelAu500001D4_2_FD_206922 | JGI IMG/M metagenome (GOLD analysis project Ga0364874, IMG submission 206922) | Enriched cells from Trout Bog Lake Hypolimnion, Wisconsin, USA - BchlTB.Aug07.5000.01.D4 | ecosystem: Environmental > Aquatic > Freshwater > Lake > Hypolimnion/Profundal zone | place... | reverse complement strand
TCTTCAATCAACTGATGAATTAACGGTAATAAAAAGGCTGCGGTTTTGCCGCTACCAGTTTGGCTGCTGACCAATAAATCGCCACCAGCCAATGCAGCAGGAACAACCTGAGCTTGAACTTCAGTAGCTTGGGTATAACCCAATTCAGCAACGTTTTTAAGAAGTGAGGCAGCTAAGCCAAAAGACTGAAATGTATTTCCAGTCTGCTTTGAGTCCTGAGACTCGTGATTAGTTTCTTTAGAAAAAGTCATGCTATTACTCGTCCCTGTTGAGGGACGTCTCCGTATGTTGCACCCTGAGTTTTTTATAGGATGCGATGGTCAAAGGCATCGACCATCAGACAAGCGGCAGCGTTGTTGTGTTTATGACTTCTAAACTAATCGCTGAAATATAGCTGGGGGGCGATGAATCAAATTGCTTAAAAAAGCCTCCTATTATGGCATTTTGAGATCTGGATTACAAGGGTTTCCCCGAATTAATTTATTTAACTATGATTGGTAGGTGCTATCGCCTAATTTAATCCTTCTCTCCCCATCTCATGCGGGCATTTTTGATTTTCCTACTTATCTCTTGGGGGTGATTTTTACCATTGTCTTTCCAGGCCCAAACTCCCTGTATGTTTTAACAATTACTTCACGTAAAGGCTGGCGTGCGGGGACGTGGGCTGCATTGGGGATATTCGTGGGAGATGGCGTTTTGATGATGGCCGTTGCACTAGGAGCTGCCTCGCTATTAAATTCTTCGCCTATGCTTTTCAATATGGTGCGTACCATGGGAGCTCTGTATTTAGCATGGATGGGCTTGGGCCTCATGCGCTCTGGGGTTGATCGCTGGAAAAATCGGCAAGATGTTTCGGGGGCGATAGAGATCCGCAGTTATTTGGATTCTGTCCATCCTAGCTTGGCTGCCTTGAGTTTGTCTTTAACAAACCCCAAGGCTATTTTCTTCTTCGTCTCTTTCTTTGCGCAATTTATTCAGCCCGGATTTGCGCATCCTGCATATACATTTTTATACCTAGCCGTAGTGCTACAGATCGTCAGCATGAGTTATTTAGCCGGCTTAATTCTTGCTGGGCAATTTTTTCTGCGCTATTTTCATCGGCACCCCCACTGCGCTGCCTTCCTTTGGTTATTGGTAGGCGCACTCCTGATAGCCTTTGCAGGCAATCTGCTGCTCTAGCTTTAGGATTACTGTATTTAGACTTACCTTTTGGGCTTACCTTAGCCAGCGCAATAGGCGTTCCACTTTTTTCCCATAAGGTGGTCGCGCAAGCTTAGTGCCACGCAAGAAACCCAGACCCAAAGAACTTCGTACTTCTAAGATGGATTTTTTATGGCTAAAGGTTTCAAACCCAGCTTTGCCGTGATAGGTGCCCATGCCGCTGGCTCCAATACCGCCAAAGGGCAGATCTTCAACAGCTACATGCAATAAGGTGTCGTTAATCGTGACGCCACCTGAGCGGGTGTTACTTAATACTTGTTGCAGATTTTTCTTGTCTTTTCCAAACCAATATAGCGCTAGAGGTTTGGGACGTTGGTTAACGTAGGCGATGGCAGCCGTTACGCTGTTAACTGTCACGATAGGAAGAATAGGGCCGAAGATTTCTTCTTGGAGTACCAAAGCATCTTCAGGAACGTCAATCAGAAGGACGGGTTCAAAATTTCTGATGTGAGTTGCAGGCTTGAGGAGGGGAACCACTTTGGCGCCGCGACTTTGTGCATCACTCACTAGGTGATGCCAGCGAGATAGTTGCATTTGATCAATGGCCCCCGTTAATTCTTCGGGATTTGAAAATTGAATCTGAGCTGCTGTTTGCAGTTCTTGAATCAGGCCGTCGCGATGATCTGAATTAATCAGTATGTAGTCGGGCGCAATACAAGTTTGACCACCATTTAACAATTTACCGTAGATGATGCTGGCGGCGGCCTCTTTAAGTTTGGCAGAGTCATCCACAATTGCTGGAGATTTTCCACCTAACTCCAGTGTTACTGGCGTGAGGTTGTCGGCCGCGGCCCGCATGACTTTTTGTCCTGTGCCAGTTGACCCTGTAAAAAAGAGATGATCAAAAGGTAGTGCCGCAAATTGTTCGGCAACGTCAAAGCCACCAGTACTTACGCAAAATTCCGTGTGATGAAAGTATTCTTGAATTAATCCCGCTAAAAAGCCTGAGGTGCGAGAGCTGCGCTCAGATACTTTAAGCCACACGCGGTTGCCAGCTGCTAATGCGGATATCGCAGGAATCAGGGCTAATTGAATTGGGTAATTCCATGGGCTCATCACCCCAATAACCCCAATCGATTGATTTTCTATCCAAGCTTGCGATGAACCCATGGATGAGGGGGTTGGCCTAAATTCAGGTTTCATCCACTCTTTAAGGTGCTTACGGGTGTGTTTGCATGCTTGGTAAATCATTTGAAATTCAGCAAGACGGGTTTCTATCGAGTGACGAACCCCAAAATCTGCGGCCAGAGCTTTACAAAGCTTTTCTTCGTTAGCTGAAATCATTTGCTCAATACGACTAATTCGGTCCAATCTGACCTCAAGGCTAGGATTGGGTTCTGCGGCATAAGCTGCCCTGATTTCGTCGAGCTCGATAGTAAAGCGATTCATGGTGTTTTGGCGGTTGGCAAACAATTTAATAAGGCATTAGGATAAAGCCATGAACGAAACTCACACTCAAAACCAAGCCCCTCTAGAGCAAGCCACCCTTGGAGGCGGATGTTTTTGGTGTTTGGAGGCGGTTTATCAGCAAATTCTCGGTGTAAAAGCGGTGATTTCTGGTTATGCTGGCGGACCTCAGGCCAATCCCTCTTATGAGGCTGTCTGTACAGGAATGACGGGACATGCAGAGATTGTGGATGTGTATTTTGATCCAAAAGTCGTTTCTTATCGAGATTTACTGGAAATCTTCTTTGTGATTCATGATCCCACCACATTAAATTACCAGGGTAATGACCATGGCTCTCAATATCGATCGGTGATCTTTACGCATAGTGCGGAGCAGGCGCAAACTGCCAATGAGGTGGTTAAGGAGTTAGAAGCCTCCAATATTTACTCAAATCCAATCGTGACGCAAATTGAGCAGTCTCCGACTATCTATCCAGCCGAGGACTATCACCAGAACTATTTCCGTCAACATCCAGGTCAAGGCTATTGCATGGCAGTAGTTGCTCCTAAATTGGCAAAATTTAGAGCAAAATTTAAGGCGCTGTTAGCGCCAGAATTTTCTTAAGGCGCGAGACGGGTGATTTTCCAAGCGCCATTGACGAGTTGATAGTGGATACGGTCGTGGAGTCTTGAAGGTCGACCCTGCCAAAATTCAACCTCAGTAGGGTGCAAACGATAGCCTCCCCAATGCTCTGGGCGCGGTGGCTCATCACCAAATTCAGCCTTGAAGCGACTTTCAGCCTCTTCTAGAAATTCCCGATTGGGAATCACTGCACTTTGCGGGGATGCCCAGGCACCAATTCTGGATTCTGGTGGCCGTGAGTGGTAATAAACATCACTTTGCGCAGCTTCTACACGCTCAACATCGCCTTTGATGCGTACTTGACGTTCTAACTCATGCCAATGAAACAGCAGGGCGGCTTGAGGCCTTACAGCTAAATCTTTACCTTTTTGACTTTCATAATTGGTAAAAAAAGTGAAGCCATTCTGATCTGCGCCTTTTAGTAAGACAATACGAGCTGATGGATTTCCCGCTTTATCGGCAGTGGCCAAGGTCATGGAATTTGGCTCGGGACATTGAACTTTGATAGCTTGATCAAACCACAGCTGAAACAAGGGGAGTGGGTTTTCAGGAACTTCAGTTTCTGAAAGTTGTCCAAAGGTATAGTTTTTGCGAAGTTGAGCGATGGAGTCCATTATTTCAGTATAAAGAGAAGCTATGGCAGAAGACAAGGTAGAGGGCGGCTTAGAAGGCAGCTTAGAAGATCGTCGTTTTGGAGGGGTGGCTCGACTCTATGGAGGAGAGTTGCGGGAGTGTTTTCGCAATGCAACAGTGGTTGTAGCTGGCTTAGGTGGTGTCGGATCTTGGGCTGCTGAGGCTTTGGCACGCACTGGCATAGGACATTTGGTCATCATTGATTTTGATCACATCGCCGAGAGCAATACCAATCGCCAATTACACGCCCTAGAGGGTGAGTATGGAAAGGCGAAAGTGGCGGCGATGTCTGAACGCATTCTCAAGATTAATCCAGATATCAAGCTTACTGCTTGCGATGAATTTCTTGAGCCTGAAAATTTGGATCAGCTGATTCCTGTAGATGCTTTAGTTCTAGATGCCACCGATTCTGTACAAACCAAAATTGCCCTTGCTGCATGGGCCGTTAAAAATCAACGGGCATTAGTGATGTGTGGTGCTGCTGGCGGTAAGTCCGATCCGACTTCGGTGCGTTGCGCTGATCTTTCTCGAACTGAGCAGGATGCTTTGCTTGCAAAAGTACGGGTCGGGCTTCGAACAGATCATGGTTTTTCAAGAGATCTTAAAAAGAAAATGGGAGTCAGGGCTATTTACTCTCATGAGCCGCGCTCAGGGAGTGCTAATGGTGGCCTTGCTTGTTCAGGATATGGTTCTACCATCATGGTGACCGCCGCTTGCGGATTGGCAGCTGCTGCTGAAATATTAAATTTACTCGCAGCGCAATAGCAATTCTCTTTTTTGCACCTCAATATTCTTAGGGGATTTCCCTGTAGGAAATTACTGATTTTGTTGTCATCCACAATTTATTTTTTATCACATAAGTCCTATTAATCAGGGTCCACCTTTAATCATCGCTGCACTTTTATTTGTTTTGTTACTTTAGGCATTTTCATCCTCTAGTACTTATGCAAACTCCTCCATAGACTTTGCTCGGTTGGTAAATCTCCAACGACAAATCGAAAGGAGGTCTCTTTTGCAGACTGAACAAAATGGCTTAAAGCGCCACCTCAAAGTACGACACATTCGTTTGATGGCATTAGGGTCAACCATTGGAGTCGGATTATTTCTTGGCTCAGCAACAGCAATTCAAATTGCAGGACCTTCCATTCTTTTGGGATATTTGCTTGCGGGGATAGTCGCTTTTATTGTTCTGCGCACTTTAGGTGAAATGGCTGTCCACGAGCCAGTTGCGGGTTCCTTTGCTGCTTATGCCAATACCTATGTTGGACCACTTGCTGGCTATATGGTCGGATGGGGCTATTGGACCTATTGGATTGTGGTGGGCATTGCCGAAGTTACTGCTGTTGGGATTTACATGGGAATTTGGTTCCCCGAAACCCCGCAATGGATCTGGGCGCTTTCTTCTATCTTGATGATGGGTTTAGTGAACTTAATTGCCGTGAAAGTTTTTGGTGAATTTGAGTTTTGGTTTGCGCTCATTAAGGTGGTGGCGATAGTAGCCATGATTGCCTTGGGTTGTTCGGTCATCTTTTTTGGCTTTACGAATAATTGGACGCCTCTTGGATTAAATAATTTATGGCAACACGGCGGCTTCTTTCCAAATGGCATTAGCGGTATGTTGCTGTCATTGCAAATGGTCTTATTCGCCTACGTGGGAATAGAGATGATTGGCCTTTCAGCAGGTGAAGCTGAAAACCCTCAAAAGACGATTCCCATGGCAATTGATTCATTGGCTTGGCGGATTTTGATTTTCTACATGGGTGCCATTCTTGTGATCTTGGCCTTATTTCCATGGAATGAAGTGGGACAACAAGGCAGTCCTTTCGTAGTCATGTTTGAGCGTATTGGCTTACGTGAAGCGGCAGGGCTTATTAACTTTGTAGTTATTACAGCTGCTCTCTCTTCTTGTAACGCGGGAATCTTTAGTGGCGGACGTTTGCTCTATGCCTTATCTGTTAACGGGTATGCACCCTCACCATTTGCAAGACTTTCTAAATATGGCGTTCCGCATCGTGCTGTGATGGCTACAGTGGCCGTATGTATGACAGGGGTGGTGTTGAACTATTTTGTTCCTGATAAAGCTTTCCAATACATCATGGCTGCAGTGACGTTTGTTGGCTTGATGGTGTGGATTGCCATTTTATTTACGCAAATGAAATTCCGTCGCTCTTTGAGTAAAGAGCAAGTTTCCGAGCTTGCCTATAGAGCTCCTTGGTGGCCTTATTCCTCATGGTTTGCTTTGGCATTCATCTTTTTAGTCGTGGTGCTAATGGGCTTTCATGAGGATGCATGGATGGCTTTGGTATTAGGTCCGTGCTTATTAGGGGTGTATTTGGCAATGTTTTATGCCGTGGGTTTACATCACAAAACCAAGTTGAATCGTGAATTCAAATAACAGGAGAAATCGATGATTGTTGGCGTACCTCAAGAAGTAAAAAATTATGAGTTTCGTGTTGGGCTAACCCCGGGTAATGTCAGTGGGCTATGCAAGCAAGGGCATTGTGTCTTAGTGCAACGTGGAGCAGGTGAGCAAATTGGTTTAAGTGACGAGTCTTATCGACTGGCTGGGGCTACCTTAATTGACAGTGCTGCTGAAGTTTTTAAAAAGGCGGAGATGATCGTTAAAGTAAAGGAGCCGCAACCTCAAGAGTGTGCGATGTTGCGTGAAGATCAAATTTTGTTTACTTATCTGCATCTCGCTCCCGATCCAATACAGACCAAAGCTTTAATGGACTCAGGCGCTACTTGTATTGCTTATGAAACGGTGACTTCTTTTAATGGGGCATTGCCTTTATTGGCACCAATGAGTGAGGTCGCGGGAAGAATGTCGATTCAAGCCGCAGCATGCCATTTAGAAAAAACGCATGGAGGTTTAGGCATTCTCATGGCTGGAGTGCCTGGCGTAGCACCCGCCAAAGTCGTCATTTTAGGCGGGGGAGTGGTGGGTCGTAATGCTTTACAAATGGCTGTCGGAATGGGTGCGGATGTTTGTATCTTTGATCGTGATATCGAGCGATTAAGACAAATCGATGCCTTCTATGGAAATCGTGTGAGAACTTACTATTCTGATCCTCTATTAATTGAGCAGCGGGTCTGTGAGGCAGATGTGGTGATAGGTGCGGTTTTATTGCCTGGGGCGGCCGCACCAAAGCTAGTGACACAAGAGATGATTCGAAAAATGCAGGCCGGCGCGGTAGTGGTTGATGTGGCGATTGATCAAGGGGGATGTTTTGAGACATCTAAACCTACTACCCATGCGGCTCCTACCTATTTAGTTGATGGGGTTTTACATTACTGCGTCGCCAACATGCCAGGTGCAGTTGCCCGGACGTCCACCTTTGCTTTAACAAATGCCACCTATCCTTTTGTAGAGGCTTTAGCAAATCGAGGGGTTATCGAAGCACTTTCAATCGATCACCACTTGCGCAATGGTTTAAGCGTTCATCGCGGCAACCTTACTTCAAAGCCGGTTGCCCAAGCACAAGGTTTAGATTTTGTGATGGCGCAAGAGTTGTTGGTGGTTTAGGGATAGCGCTTAAAGGCAGTTCTTAGTAAAAAACCAAGGGGGCTGGTGTCTTAGGTGAAATAGTTGAGTCATGGATGGGGTAATCATCCTGTTTTCAAGCTAATTTCACTTACGATGCCAGCCTTTAAGGTTTTTGTAGTTCAGATCTTATCTATCCGCCGCTATTTTTTGGGTAAGATGCAGGCTCAGCACTCTTGCTGCAAGATAGCTAACCTACTGAACTTACTCAATTTATGGATTATTCCGTTGCAACACTCTCGGCTGGCGTTGTTGCTTTAGCTGAAATGGGTGATAAAACCCAATTACTCTCATTGATGTTGGCTGCACGCTATCCAAAGCACTCCTTAGCGATTATTGCCGGCATCTTTATTTCCACTATCGCCAATCATGCTTGCGCCGCTTTTTTAGGTCACTGGTTAACTACTTTATTAAGTCCAGATGTCATGCGCTGGGTTTTAGGTTTTAGTTTTGTGGGGATTGGTTTATGGCTTCTGGTGCCAGACAAAATTGATGATGCCGCAGGCTCTAAGGTAACTGACAAAGCGTTGCAAATCTTTTTGCTGACGGTCGGCTTGTTCTTTTTGGCGGAGATGGGTGATAAAACGCAAATAGCCACGATTGCCCTAGGCGCCCGTTATAACGATGTTTTCTCTGTTACGGTAGGCACCACTTTGGGGATGATGCTGGCAAATGCTCCAGCGGTCTGGATTGGCCAAAAATTTACCAAACGTATGCCTATTAAATGGGTTCATGCGGTTGCTGCCGTCACCTTTATCGCCATTGGTGTCATTTCCCTAGTTTGGAGTTAATGCGTTAGTTTCTCTAAAAGGGTAAAAGGCAGTGAAGGAACTTCATAGGGCGTCTAAAATTGCCCTATGAATAATGAACTCCCACAAAGCTTTCGTCGGCTCGACTATCTCCCCCCTCACTACACCTTCGGGCAAGTCGAATTAGATTTCGCATTGGATCCCGCAAGAACAATCGTCAAGAGTCGGATTGAGGTTATTCCGGGCGCGAGTTTCAAGGCTGGTACCCCTCTAGTACTCCAGGGTCAGGAATTAGAGTTTGTCAGTTTGCGCATCAATGGAGAGGCGCATCGCCATTTTGAGTTGACACCAGAGTCGCTATCGATTCATTCGTTACCGAACGAAGGTAAAGACCCTTTTGTTGTAGAGATCATTTGCATCTGCGCCCCAGAGAAAAATACCACTCTGATGGGTTTGTATGTTTCCAATGGAAATTTCTTTACTCAGTGCGAGGCTGAGGGCTTCAGAAAGATCACTTACTTTTTGGATAGGCCTGATGTCATGGCGCGCTATCGCGTCACTTTGACGGCGCGTGAAGCTGAGTGTCCTGTGCTCTTGTCTAACGGCAATTTACTTGCTACAGAAAAACTCCCAAATGGTTGGCATAGTGCAACCTGGGAAGATCCATTTCCTAAGCCATCTTATTTATTCGCCTTAGTGGCCGGTAAGCTAGAGTGCATTGAAGAAACCATAAGCTCAGGCAGTGGTGCAAAAAAGCTATTGCAAATTTGGGTTGAACCGCATGATCTGAAAAAGACTCGTCATGCCATGGATTCATTAATTGCCTCGATTCATTGGGATGAAAAACGCTTTGGATTGGAGTTGGATTTAGAGCGTTTCATGATTGTTGCAGTTGGTGATTTCAATATGGGGGCGATGGAAAATAAGGGCCTCAATATTTTTAATACAAAGTTTGTATTAGCTCAACCAGAAACCGCTACCGATGCTGACTTTGCCAATATTGAAAGCGTGGTCGCACATGAATATTTTCATAACTGGACAGGCAATCGCGTTACCTGCCAGGATTGGTTCCAGCTTTCTTTAAAAGAGGGCTTGACAGTATTTAGAGATCAAGAATTTTCCGCCGATCAAATGGGCAGTGAGTCCGGTAGGGCGGTAAAACGTATTGAGGATGTTCGTTTATTGCGTCAACTGCAATTTCCAGAAGATGCAGGTCCTATGGCTCATCCCATCCGTCCTGACGAGTATCAAGAGATCAACAATTTTTATACAGTAACGGTTTATGAGAAGGGCTCCGAAGTGGTTCGGATGTATCAAACCCTTCTCGGTAAAGAGGGTTTCCGTAAGGGAATGGATCTTTACTTTAAGCGCCATGATGGACAGGCTGTCACTTGCGATGATTTTTTAATGGCTATGGCCGATGCCAATGCTTGTGACTTAACGCAATTTAAAAATTGGTACAGTCAGGCAGGCACGCCTAGGGTGAAGGTTGAGGAGCGCTATGATGAGGCCGCCAAGCAATATCACCTGACCTTGACTCAAAGTTGCGCGCCTAGCTCTGGCCAGGCAATCAAAAAGCCGTTTCATATTCCATTGAAAATGCGCCTACTGACTACTGCAAATGATCAGCCTGAAAAATTGCTCGAGCTTGTTCAAGAAAAGCAGTCATGGACTTTTGAGAATATTTCAGAGCGTCCAGTTCTATCGATCAATCGTGATTTTTCTGCTCCAATTCATCTCGACTTTAAACAGAGTGAAACCGATTTATTGACCCAATTTTCTAGTGACGATGACGCTTTTAATCGCTGGGAAGCCGGTCAAAAATTGGCTATGCAAATGATCTTAGAAAATCGTTTGCCTGATGCTCAATTTATTGAGGCGTATCGCAATCTATTACAGGACCAAACATTGGATCCTGCGTTTAAGGATTTGGCATTAACCCTTCCAGCGGAAACGTATCTTTACGAGCAATGTGAAAGCGTTGACCCTCAGCAGATTTACAGTGCGCGCCGAGCGTTTCGTCATGCTATTGCAAGCGAGCTAAATCCCGAGTGGATGCAGCTGTATCAGCGGATGCAAACGCCTGGCGCATTTAGCCCGGATGCAATAAGTGCGGGCAAACGCGCACTGAAGAATTTATCCTTAAGCATGCTGCTTGAAGCGGATGTTCCTGAAGCGGCTTTAATGGCTGATGCTCAATACCAGTGCGCCAATAACATGACAGATCGCTATGCCGCCTTAGGCGCTCTTGTAGTTCATGGCGCGCCTCAGGCTAAGGTCTGTCTGGATGACTTCTACCAACGCTTTTCTGATGAAGCATTAGTGATTGATAAGTGGTTTGCTTTGCAATCGACTCGTCCTCCGATTGCTAACGTAGAGGCAACCCTGAATACTGTTGAGCGTTTGCGTGAGCATGAAGCCTTCAAAATGAACAACCCTAATCGCGTACGTAGTGTTATTCATGCATTTTGTATGAATAACCCCTCTGGATTCCATCAAAAAGATGGTAGCGGTTACGCATTTTGGGCAGACTCAGTATTGGCTTTAGACCCCATTAACCCTCAGGTAGCCGCTCGCCTAGCTAGAGCCCTAGATCGCTGGAGGGTCTTTGCCCAGCCCTATCAAGATCAGATGAAAGCTGCTTTGGAGCGGGTTGCAGCTTGCTCGAGTCTTTCTGCGGACGTGAGAGAGGTGATATCGAAGGCACTGGGAAGCTAGCTTTTTGAAGAACAAGGCAAAATAGAGCCTAATGAATGATTGATACGCATCTTGGATGCTAGACCTACGGAGAATGTCCTTTTGAACGCCCCAAGTAACTTTAATACCAATTTCAAGCAGTATTTACAGACCACACAGGTAGGAGGCGCTGCAGTTCCTGCGGGTTTGCAAGAGCTGCTTTTGGCGGTTGCTGATACCTGCTCAACATTAAGTCATGAAGTTGCTCAAGGTGCTTTGATAGGCTTATTGGGTTCAGCTGGTACGGGAAACGTTCAGGGTGAAGTGCAGCAAAAGCTGGACATTATTGCCAATGAATTATTAATTGAGGGAGTGCAGCATTGCAAGTCCTTGGCTGGATTAGCTTCTGAAGAAGTGGAATTTCCAATGGTGGTCCACGGTACAGGCGATTACTTATTGCTGTTTGATCCGTTAGATGGCTCTTCTAATATCGATGTAAACGTTTCCATTGGAACGATTTTTTCTGTTCTAAAAAAGCAAGATCCCAATGCTCCGATGCAAACTTCAGATTTTTTACTGTCTGGACGCCATCAAGTTGCTGCGGGCTATGTTGTTTATGGCCCTCAAACTACCTTAGCCTTAACCTTGGGTGAGGGTGTGGTGATGTTCACTTTAAATAAAACTACTGGCGAGTTTTTATTAATTAAACACGCTGTTGAAATTGCGCATTCCACTAAAGAGTTTGCGATCAATATGTCCAATATGCGTCACTGGGCAGAGCCTGTGCGCCGTTATGTTGATGAGTGCTTGGCTGGTGTGAGTGGTGAGCGTGACAAAGATTTCAATATGCGCTGGATTGCTTCTATGGTTGCGGATGTGCATCGTGTGCTTTCTCGTGGGGGTGTCTTTATGTACCCATGGGATCAACGTGAACCCCATAAACCTGGTAAGTTGCGTCTGATGTATGAAGCAAACCCGATGAGCTTTTTAGTTGAGCAAGCTGGTGGTGCTTCTACCAATGGCGATCAACTCATTATGGATTTGGTGCCAACAGATTTGCACGAACGGGTTTCAGTTATGCTCGGTTCTAAAGAAGAAATTGAGCGCTTACAAAGGTATCACGCTAAAGCGTAAATTGATTAAAGCAATCAGTTTCAAGAAAAAAGCCCAATCATTTTTGATTGGGCTTTTTAATGATTAGCTACAGATTTTCGGGTGAAGCTCAAGCAAAGCTTAAGCAAAGCTCAAGCAATTACGGTTGCACCTTATCTTTAAGGTAGGCAAGCGACTCTTCTACTTGGTCTATCAAGATCAGGCAAATATCACCAGCTGCCAAGTCATCAAGCGCGGTATCGATGGCTAAAAATTCACCATGAACTTCTTTGACTTGCTTGGCCTTGGAGGTGCCTACTAAGCCTTCTTGAAGCAACTTGAGTACCTCACCATCCTCACGACCGCGTTGACATTGATCTTGATACAAGATCACGTTATCAAAGGCGTTACCCAAAATACGGGTGAGATCTCTAATATCCTCATCACGGCGATCTCCAGCACCACTAATAACCACATGGCTCTTCTTGGGCTTCATTGCCTCAATAGCGCTAGCTAAAGCACGCATTGCATCAGGGTTGTGACCGTAGTCCGCAATGACGGTAGCGCCGTTGTGTTGGAATTGATTAAAGCGCCCAGGAACGGCGTTGGCTGAGCTTTCAAAAGTGTGCAGGCCACTTGCAATCTTTTCAGCATCTAGACCTAAAGCCCAGGCTGCACCAATGGATGCCATAGCGTTCTCTACCTGAAATCCGAGAACCCCATTTTGGGTTAAAGGAATTTCACTTACCGGGAAGCGATAGACGACCCGTGATCCTCTAGAGGCGACAATATAAGTGCCATCAAAGAAAATCACTTTTTTGTTTTTAGCTCTATGGGCCGCGATAACAGGGTGGTGTTGATTTTGAGCAAAGAAAATTACGCGCCCAGTACAAAAATCTCCCATTTTGGCAACAATTGGATCGGCAGCGTTTAAGACTGCAGCACCTGTTGGTGCTACGTTTTGAACAATTACCCGTTTGAGGATCGCCAGATCTTCAACGCTCGTTATGTAATTTAAACCTAGATGATCACCTTCACCAATGTTGGTCACCACTGCAACTTCACAACGGTCAAAGCCTAAGCCTTCACGCAACATACCACCGCGAGCAGTTTCTAAAACAGCGGCATCAGTATCTGGATGCATTAATACATTACGCGCACTTCGTGGACCACTGCAGTCGCCAGAGTCAATCAGGCGTTGATTGATATAAACACCATCAGTGGTGGTCATACCTACTCGTAGGCCTGTTTCATTTAATAGATGGGAGATCAGTCGTACGGTGGTTGTTTTGCCATTTGTACCTGTTACCGCCACCACTGGAATGCGTCCATCTTCTCCTTGTGGATACATCATATTGATGATGTCTTCACCTACTGCGCGACCCTTGCCATAAGAAGGTTTGAGATGCATGCGCAAACCTGGGGCAGCATTGATTTCTACAATACCGCCGCCTTGTGATTCAAGCGATTTATAGATCGACTCGCATAAGATATCTACGCCAGCAATGTCTAGGCCAATCATTTTCGCTGCAGCGATAGCGCTAGCGGCAACATCCGGATGCACATCATCGGTGACATCAGTCGCTGTACCACCAGTACTGAGGTTGGCGTTATTGCGTAACAGCACGCGTTCGCCAGTTTTAGGTACGTATTGGGGTGTGAGATTGGAGCTGGCTAAATGCGCAAGCGCAATATCATCAAATCGAATTTTGGTAAGCGCAGTTGCATGACCATCACCGCGTAATGGATTTTTGTTTTCGATTTCCACTAACTGGGCGATTGTGTGGGTGCCATCACCAACCACTTGAGCAGGCTCGCGACGTGCTGCCGCTGAAAGGCGATTGCCTACCACTAGTAAGCGGTAGTCTGCGCCTGGTAAGTAACGCTCAACAATGGTTTCTCGGCCAAAGGCTTGGGTCACGATGAAGCCAGCGCGAATCTCATCTTCGGTCTGAATATTGGCAACAACGCCTTTACCTTGATTACCGTCTTTTGGCTTCAGTACGACAGCACCGCCAATTTTTTGAGCGGCGCGCCAGGCATCATCGGCAGTAGTAACCACCTCGCCAATAGGAACAGATACACCAGCAGCAGTCAGAAGATTCTTGGTGAGTTCTTTATCTTGTGCAATCGCTTCAGCAATCGCACTTGTGTCACTAGTTTCTGCGGCCTGAATACGTTTTTGTTTGCTGCCCCAGCCAAACTGCACCATGCTGCCTTCAGTCATACGGCGATAGGGGATATTACGTTGTACGGCAGCATCCACAATCGATCCCGTACTTGGACCTAGGCGAACATCTTCATAGAGCGCTTCTAATTCAGAAAGAGCGGCGGCTAGATCAAAGGGCGCATCATTTAAGGTGGCCTGAATAAGGGTAAAGGCAAAGTCAAAAGCCATCCGACCTACAAGCTCTTCAATGTATTCAACAATAACTTGAAAGACGCCATCCTCAATCGTTTGGACGGTACGGCTAAAGGTGACAGGGCAGCCTGCTTGAGCTTGTAAGCCTAATGCAGCATGTTCTAAAGCGTGAGCTAAAGAAAGTGTCTCGCCGTGACCACCGCGACGCATACTTCCTAGTTGAGGAAAGCGCTCACGAATTTTCGTTTCAAACTCAGGAATAGAATCAATTGATCTTTCATGAAGTTCGCAAGAAACAATGGCCTCTAAGGCAGTGTGGCGGCTCCATAAATTTGGGCCGCGCAACATACGAATACGGGTGATTTCCAATTAAGCCCCTGCGGATGTGCTGGTGTCAAAAACAAATGTTTCGGCTCCAGCTTCAATAACGTTGAATGGAATGTCTAAGGCCCATGCCGCAGCAATAGCAGCTCCTAAATTCATGGATTTCCATGGTGAATCTGCATTAGGTTCTGAGTGCTTTGGAACGGGAATACTCTTCTGGGTGAACTTGTCAGACTTGAGGGTGATTTGTTGTTTGCCAACCAAAACAGCGCGCCCACCATTGCTGATGTGCTGTTCAATTACTTCTGATTTTGGGTCTTGGGTAAAGAAAATGACTTCACCGTCACACAACTCTGCCATCTTGACGACCATGGCGTCATCGGCATTGAGCACAGCAACACCATTGGGTAGTACGACATCAACTTGGGTGCGAACGACGCTAAAGACCTGGTCTTCATCAAAGATGGCGTACTGTGGAAAGTTGGCTTTTGGATCGACATTGAGAACCACGCCCACTTGGCAACGATCATAAGCAAGACCTTCAATCAACATCGAGAGGTGGTTGTTCTCAATCACCGCAGCCTCTACAGAGCGATTTAATAAAGTGCGTCGTGCATTTTCCCAATTGGCGGCATTGCTTTTTTGAATCGCACGATGTCCAAAAAATAAACCTTTACTTGAAGACAAGCCAACATATTTATTGGTCAAGCGTAAAAAATGGGCGATCATTTCTGCGACGGGAGTCTTGCCTTTTTCGCCACACACGCCAATGACGGGGATGCGGAAATCCACACCTGATGGAAAGAGGTGGTCAGCAATTGCTTTACCAACGGGTTGTGGTTTACCGCTAGCAGGTTTTAAATGCATCAAGAGGCCAGGGCCAGCATTGACTTCAACAATCGCCGCATTTTGGGATTCCAGTGGCTTGCTAATATCTTGAGCAACCAAATCTACGCCAGCAATTTCCAGGCCCACTACCCGTGCAGCCAGAGCCACTTGGCTGGCAACATCAGGGTGAACCAAGTCAGTGACATCAAAAGCCACATTGCCATTACTTTGAATTAATACCTTTTGATCTAAGGCCGGAATACTTGCACCAGTCAATTTTTGGCGGGTTAATTCAAGCTCTACTGCAGAATCAATCCGCACGGGATTTAGGGGGTGCTCTTCTGCCGTGCCACGACGAGGGTCTGAATTAATTTGAGTTTGAATTAACTCCAAAATGGTGTGTTTACCATCACCAGTAACCCAAACGGTTTCACCTTTTGCAGCAGCCACTACCTTATTGCCCACGACTAGCAAGCGATGCTCGTCACCAATGATGTGACGCTCGACTAAGACTTCGCTACCTTCATCGATCGCCACTGCATAAGCAGCTTCAATTTCTTGTTGGGTATAAAGGTTAATAAAGACCCCGCGACCATGATTGCCATCAATGGGTTTAACCACAACTGGTAAGCCGATATCTTGAGCAGCCTCCCAAGCATCATCAGGACTGGTGACTGTCCTTCCTTCGGGCGTTGGCACACCAGCACTGGCTAGCAAACTCTTGGTTAAGTCTTTATCTCGAGAGATAGTTTCAGCAATGGCGCTGGTCTGATCTGTCTCAGCAGTCCAAATACGGCGTTGTTTTGAGCCATATCCCAGTTGGACCAAATTACCATCCGATAAGCGAATGGAGGGGATGCCTCTTTCTTCAGCAGCATTGACGATGCATGCGGTGCTTGGACCTAGCAATAGGTCATCACTCAGATCACGTAAGTTTTCGAGAATGGTTTGAACTTGAGCAACAGGATCTTTGGTGTCTTGAGCGATAGCAAGATACAAGTCGCGGGCATATTTAAGGGCGGTGAGGGTAACTTCCTCATTAATGGCGCTCACAATGACCTTGTAAACGCTGCGCCGGTCGCCATCACGGGCTTTTCCGAAGCCACCGGGAATGCCAGCGAGATTTTGGAGTTCTAAGGTAAGGTGTTCCAAAATATGGGCTGGCCAAGTGCCTTCTTCGACCCGTTTTAAAAAACCACCAGTTTCACCATAGCTGCAGCGATGCTCTTGCAGGCTAGGTAGCGCTTTGACTAAACGTTCGTAAAAGCCAGGAATCAGGTTAGAGGGGTAATCCTCTAAGTCACCAATGTCTATCCAAACCTCGATGACAGGGTGGTAGGTCCACATATTGGGACCGCGGAGATGCTTGACGCTCAAGATCTCGATAGTTTTATCTAGTAATTGGGGCATGTGTGGAGCGGGGAGGGGTTTATGCCTTAGTTTGGCGGTAAACCCCAGACTATCTCTCTGTTTTAGTAGTTATTGAAAATCCACAAAATTAGCAAAAATACGTTAAAAGACTTACTTTGATAATTTAACGGTTTTCTAGTCTGGAAGGTTGACAGAACTTATTAATTGAAAAAACTCAGCTCCACTATACTTTTAGGGTAAATGAATTCAGAAATCACGTCCTTTGCCCCTACCTTACCAAGTCATTGGGAGCTTGCCTTAGGGGCATCCGAGTCCCCCGTAAAAACCCTTGACTCCGTTCTGGCCTGGGTTGAGCTAGATCTGGATGCGAATTTACGCTTTGAGAAAAGCTTGTTGGTATTGACTGGGCAGGGCTTGGTTTGGACCGATGGTCATGTGTTTGAGTTGTGGCCCATGAGCTCGCAGCCGCATCTTTTTCATGGTGATCATGCTGGTGTTGGCCATCTTAAATTAGAAGCAACTGAAAAATTACTAAGAATTTGGTATTTCACCTTAGCGGTGAACCCTCAAGTACTCCGTTTACAGTCCGCCTTTAAGCAACTCTCTCAGGGTCACCAACCTAGTAAGGGTCATCCTGAGGCTGGCGAATATGAAAAGCAGGTGTGTGCTGTCTGCTTAAGTGCAAAACCTGCTAATTCAGAGGTATGTCCTACCTGTGATCCAGAAGATGACAAGCCCCCATCAACCTGGACTTTGTTTAAATTGTGGCGTTTTGCTCGCCCTTACAAAAAACAATTGCTTTTGGGATTCGTGTTAACTTTGTTGTCTACTGGCGCAACCTTAATTCCGCCATACCTGACGATGCCTCTGATGGATCACGTGTTGATTCCTTATGAGCGTGGCAATCCGATTGATTTTCAGCTGGCAAGCAAATATCTCTTGGCGCTATTTGGCGCTTCTGTTGTGGCTTGGGGTTTGGGATGGTGGAAGACCTACCTACTTGCATTGGTTAGTGAGCGTATTGGTGCCGATCTGCGTAACACTACCTTTGAGCATTTGCTTAAGCTTTCTCTAGAGTACTTTGGTGGAAAAAGAACAGGGGATCTGATTGCGCGCATTGGCGCTGAGACCGATCGTATTTGTGTTTTCCTGTCTTTGTACGCCTTAGATTTTGCAACTGATGTGTTGATGATTGCCATGACGGCAGCGATCTTGGTCTCGATTGATCCTTTGCTGGCCCTGGTAACACTTGCACCGCTGCCATTTATCGTCTGGATGATTCATGTTGTGCGCGATAAGTTGCGCTTTGGTTTTGAGAAGATTGATCGTATCTGGTCTGAGGTCACCAATATCTTGGCTGACACGATTCCAGGCATTCGTGTTGTAAAGGCTTTTGCTCAGGAAGATCGTGAGCTCAAGCGCTTTATGGATTCCAATAAACACAATCTTCAAATTAATGATCGCGTGAATCGCATTTGGGGATTGTTTTCACCCACAGTGACTTTATTGACTGAAACCGGTCTTTTGGTTGTTTGGGGTTTTGGTATCTGGCAGGTAGCGCATCGTCATATTACGGTGGGTGTACTCATTGCATTCTTGGCCTATATCGGGCGCTTTTATATTCGCTTGGATTCGATGAGTCGGATTGTTTCTCATACGCAAAAAGCGGCAGCTGGAGCTAAGCGTATCTTTGATATTTTGGATCACGTCTCGAGCGTTCCAGAACCCCTCAATCCTGCGCCCCTGCTTGATGTCAAAGGCCGCATCTCCTTGCGTAATGTAGGTTTTCGCTATGGCAATCGTGCAGTATCAAAGGGAATTGATTTAGATATCGCCCCTGGAGAGATGATCGGTTTAGTGGGTCATAGTGGCTCGGGCAAGAGTACTTTAGTGAACTTGATTTGCCGTTTCTATGACGTTAGCGCTGGCGCCATTTTGCTCGATGGGCGCGATATCAGAAGTATCGGCATTGCCGATTATCGCAAGTGTATTGGATTGGTTTTGCAAGAGCCATTTTTATTCTTTGGCACGATTGCTGAGAATATTGCTTATGGCAAACCTGATGCTACTCGCGAGGAAATTATTGAAGCAGCGCGCGCTGCCCATGCTCATGAATTCATTTTGCGTTTACCCCTTGGATATGACTCCTTAGTGGGCGAGCGTGGTCAATCTTTGTCAGGTGGTGAGCGTCAGCGTATTTCGATTGCGCGCGCCTTATTAATCAATCCAAGTATTTTGATTTTGGATGAAGCTACCTCTTCAGTTGACACCACCACTGAAAAAGAAATTCAACGTGCCTTGGATAACCTTGTAAAAGGTCGAACAACTATTGCCATCGCCCATCGCCTATCTACCTTGAGAAAGGCTGATCGCCTGGTGGTTCTGGACAAGGGCGAGATTGTCGAAATTGGCTCACATGACCAGTTGATGGATGCTCAGGGGGCTTACTACGCTCTGTACCAAGCGCAATTGCGCCATGCCGCAGAATTGGTTGAAGGCGGTGCTATCGGTGAAAGTATCGATGAGCAAGAAGAGGGCGTTTTAGAAGAAGTCGCCAAAAATACCGGGGGTGGAGTATGAATACGCTCAGTCAAGGCAACGGCGTGATGGCTTATCAAAAACCCCATCAGCTTGAACGAGACGCATTAGGTCGATTGGTATTAGTGGATGCTATAGGCATTCGTCATGTTGGTGTGTATCCCGTTCGAGCCTTTCCGATCACGGCGCCCAATGCGGGAATTTCCATCATGGATCAATCGGGTAAAGAGCTTTGCTGGTTTTCGGATATCGCCTTAATACCTGAATTGGAATTAGGCTTAATAGAAGAAGAAATAGCCGCCAGGGAGTTTATGCCAGTGATTGAGAAAATTACCAAAGTATCAACATTTGCAACCCCAAGTATTTGGGATATCGAAACCGACAAGGGCCCCACTCGCATTCGCTTGAAGGGCGAGGAAGATATTCGCCGCATTGCTGGTAACACCTTGTTAATAGCAGATTCCAATGGTTTGCAGTTTTTAATCAAAGACTCTACACAGCTAGATAAATTGAGTAAAAAACTGCTGGATCGTTTCCGCTAAAATACGTTTTAAAGTCGCCGCTTTAGCTCAGTTGGTAGAGCAGTTCATTCGTAATGAAAAGGTCGCCAGTTCGATTCCGGCAAGCGGCACCAAATCCTTTAAGGAAATCCCTAAAGGAAATCTCTTAAGGCGCTATTGGTTGTTAGGAAGCAGATTTCTGAAGCAGGGCGTTCAATTTCTCGACGAGCTTTTCAGATTTCTTGCTCAGCAGAACAAACTTCACTCGCCCGTCTTCCTTGCTCGTTTTCAGATTGAGAAATCCACGAGTCACGAGACCCGAGACAACCTTATGAAGGGTAGCCTGAGAGGCAATGGAATGCATGGAAATGATTTCTTGAACGCGGTATGGGGTCTCGGACCCCTTTTTAACGACTTCTTCTAAAACCAGTTTTTCATCGCCAGAGAATTCGGAGAGAAGTTTATGGCTAGCGACCAGAAATTTTAAGTAAGAATTGGTAAGCATTCGCCATTGTAATCATGCTTTAGCAAAAAAACTTGCCTATTTAATGCGCCTACTAAGGCTATCTGGTTAATATGGGTAAAACTTTCTGCTGACCATCTTTAGTTGTTATGTGTAGGTCATAGTCATTCACAATGACGGCCTGCTTGAGCTCGGGCTCGGTGAACTCATATTTGAGACCAAAGTCTTTATCTTCAACATGGATGCATCCAGTTTCCGGATCGCAGTGGGTGATTTCGAACATATCTCTCGCATATGTTGAGTTAAAAAATGCTTCTACCTACCGACGATACACCATTTGCATAAATATCGTTATAAATATTGCTTACAAATGATGTTATTTGGCAATGTTGGCAACGTTGCTACTGTTGCCAGAGTGGAATCTATTAAGTCTTAGGCTTAAATTTCAATATGCGCCCGTACTCCGAAGAAATTCACTGGGCCGCGAGCTGAGTTGTAGGCTGGGTTGGCAATGCGTTGATAGTCTGCTGATATATAGAGGTCTTTATAGACCTTTGCGCTGTAATACGTTTCAAAAACCTGCTCGTTTTTATAGTTTAAAGCTCCATCACCAATAAATGCGGTCATGCCCCCTTGTTGGAGGTAAGTGATTTCAGAGGCAGAGATTCCGTTAATGGCGTAACCAACACCCACGGTATCGTTAGGGCGGGACCAAGTCGTGCCTTTGAGGGTTACCCCACCCGAGAGGGATCTGCTGATATCTAGTGTTTGGGTTTCAGTTTGTCCAGGGTTCCAGCTCCAGCGTGCAAATACGCCAAGATCTTCGTTGATGGCTTGTTCCGCATTCAGTCCGTAGCCCCAGGAATTTTGCGCAGCAGAGCGCACGCTCACAATATCCGGGGTGGTATTGGTTTCTTGCCCATAAGAGATTGCATTTTGATAATTCCCCATAAATGCATGTTGTTGATAAAAGAGTGCGCGGAGCGCCCCGGGTTGCCCCCAAAGTTCATGTTTGCGCGTAGCTTCAATTTGGTTGCCATAGTCTTTTGACAGGCTGTAATCTAGCTGAATGGTATTCGGAATGGTGGGCATTGCTAGTCGAGCAACTTTAAAAATCCAGTCATCTTGATACCACTCGACGACCGCACCATAAGTAAAGCCTTTGGTATCGGCAGCATAACCATATGCACCCATAGAGAAGAGGGCGAAATTCTGAAATTGCGTACGAGGATCGTGGCTATAGGTATTTTGATCAAAGAAATCTAAGGTCGCAAATTTGCCGTATGAGACAACGATTCTGTTTTTATCGATATTGCCTGCTAGCTGATTGGGACCACTTTCAACGTGCTCCTTGCCGCCACCTAAGCCAAACGATTGACGTAAAAAGGCGCGCGCACTGTAATAAACGGGTGGAGCAAACGAGCCTTTTTGGAGCTCGCCATTTTGAAAGGCGCCTAAGCCAACGAGTTGCCCATTAAATGGAGTGCCTTCAAACATCTCTGGGTTGTAATAAATTTCCGCACCTTCCCAGAGTCTTGCGCCCAAAAAGGCGGTAGCACTAAAGGTATAACTTTTAGATCCTCCACCTTCGCTTTTATTTAACAGACTGTTTTGGCCATAGTAGGGCGAATTGAAATTGTTTTTTTGTTGAACGATATAGGTAGATTGCCCATGAATATTCCATTGCTCTGTGCTGTCTTCCGCTTCAAGAGCGCTATCGATTCTCGGGGTATCGCTCACGGGAGATTCAGCTAAAAGTATTGGGCTATCACTAACAAAGGATTGCGCCTGGGTCGACATGGAGATGCATGCAAGCAATAGCGAAGTCGCACATAGGGCGAATGGCTGTTTGCAGGATCTTAGTGACAAAAACATGAAAATTAACAATTGTGCTAAATGAGAATTGTTATCATCATATCATTGAATAGGAATCATTCTCATATATTGATCGTCTCCGATCTTGGTTTTAAAGAGATTTACCGTGGAAATATTCGGGTATTTCCCGATTAAAAGAGCTGCATGGACGTAGGATGCACGGGGCAGGGATCGGATAAAATAGGTCGATCATGAAATTTCGTAACCGCAAACTTGTCCACTGGATTGCCATTTTGGCAGTTTTGATGAGTTCGTTGGCGCCAGTAGTTTCACAAGCCATTGCTGTTGCTCAGCAGGGTCAAGGTTTTGCGATGGACCTTTGCTCGGCCGATGGCGCTAAGATGCAAATTCAAGTGCAGCTTCAAGTGCAGCCTGATAGTCAAACAGATGGGGCGGGCACAATGCAGCCTTGTCCTTACTGTGTCACACATTGCAGCATCACGCCAGTTTTCAATACCGACCTCAAATTTGAAGTGCCGCAATCTTTTGCAATGTTGCCGCAGCTCTTCTATCAATCACCTCGGCCACTATCGGCTTGGGTAACCCCACCTTCTGCAGCCCCACCTACAAAAGCCTAACTAATACAGAATTTATTTAGGACGTGGCCGATGGTCATGTAATTGGTAAGTCAATTACCAAATTATTGTGTGGAGAATCAAATGCAGTTGCAAAAAATCGTTGTTGCCCTTGCCGTAGCCTTACCTCTTGCTGGAGTGGCCAGTGGCGCATTTGCGTGTGCAAGTTGTGGCTGTAGTCTAAATACTGATATTGGTACCCAGGGAATGGGGATGGCGGGTGGGTGGACTTTAGATGTCCGGTATGACACGCTCAATCAAAATAAATTGCGCTATGGCACCAAGGGCATTTCTCAGGGACAGGCTGCCAATACCACCAATGGGGCTACTGGTGGACCGGCCGAGGTGGAAGGGTATACGCAAAATAATTACCTAACAGCCTCCTTAGATTACAACGATGGTGAGAGTTGGGGTGTGACCGGGGTTCTTCCCTACATCATGCGTAATCACAGCACTTTTGGTACTTATGATGGAAGTGGCGATTTGCCTCCGACACCGGGTGATGGAGCATACAGCTCTAAAACTTCTGGTATTGGTGATATGAAAATTATCGGCCGGTATTTTGGGATGGCGGAGCAAAAAGATTGGGGATTTCAGTTTGGGGTGAAACTGCCAACAGGCAGCAGAAATCAAACGGGAACTTTGGCTGACGGTAGTGGGTCGATAGCCGTTGATCCAGGACTGCAAGCGGGCACCGGTTCCACAGATCTCATCGGCGGTATTTATAAGTTTGGTTTGATTAATGATTCCGAGAATTGGGGTTACTTTGCGCAAGCGCAATATCAAGCTGCAGTGATGGTTCAGTCTATACCGAATTCTTTAGTCTCATCTGGTGCTAGCGCTGGCGGAACTTATCGCCCTGGTAATGCTGCCAATGTGAACTTGGGTGTGAACTATCAGGGGTTTGAGAAATGGGTGCCAACCCTTCAGATAAACGTCTTAAATAAGCGGGCCGATAGTGGTACTGCTGCCGATGTCTGGGCAACTGGTGGAACTTTGGCTTATTTAACACCAGGCCTCTTATATCGCCTTACTGACCAAACTCAGGTGTATGCCAATGTGCAATTGCCCGTGTATCAAAATGTAAACGGTATTCAGTTGGTACCTAGTTATATCGCGTCGATGGGAGTGCGAGTCTATTTTTAAGTTGGGCGCTGTAGGGGGCTTACAGCAATGGGGTAACGGTTTCTTCTAGGATTTTCAGATCTACTTGAGGCTCCCCCGTTAAACCATTCTTTCTGAGTATTCCCTGTTTATCAATAATGAATGTACTGGGGATGCGCCAGATTCTGCCGTAACCTGAATAGTCCATTTGTTTCTTGTCAGCAGATAAAAAAGAGTAGTTTTGCATGATCTTTTTTGCCTGCTCAAGATCGGATGGCTTATCCATTGAGATAGCAAGCACTTCAAGCCCTTTAGCTCTATTTTTCTTGAGATAGCTTTCGATGATCGGCATTTCTTCTCGGCAGGGTTCACACCAGCTAGCCCAGAAATTGACTAAAACCACCTTGCCTTTATTGGTATTTAAAGAGAAAGGCTTGCCATCCGAAAGAGTACCTTCTATATTGGGTGCAGGTTGTCCGGTTTGAAGCTCGGCGAACACCGAGCTGCTTAAGCAGGTCATTAAAAATAATAAAACTAGCGAACGAAAATTTTGCATTGCAGTCAGTATTTCATAAATTTAACTCTCAAGGAGATCTTAATGGTAAATAGTCAATATATGCGCGTCCTGAATCGAATGGCTTTATGTATTGCTTCAGGCCTGCTCTTGCAGGGTGTGGCACAAGCTCAAGATGCTAAGGTGGGTAACATTCAAATCAGCAATGCTTTTACCCGCTCAACAGTTCCAGGGCAACAAGTTGCGGGCGGTTTTATGAAAATAGAAAATAAGGGCCCAGCCGATGAATTGATCGAAGTAAGCTCTCCAGCTGCTGGTGATGTGCAATTGCATGAAATGGCGATGGAAGGCAATGTCATGAAAATGCGTCAAGTAAAAGATATCCCGGTTCCTGCAGGTGGTGCTGTTGAGTTAAAGCCTGGCGGCTTGCATTTGATGTTCCTCAACATCAAAGCACCGTTTGCCGCTGGTGAAACTATCCCGGTGAAGTTGAAGTTTGTGAAAGCGGGAGTTGTTGAAGTCAAGATGCCAGTAAATGCGATGGGTGGCGGAGCAATGCATTAAGGTGTATTTTTTTTGAGCACAATAAAGATCTCATGATAAATCTCATGAAAGATCTGATCAAAAAGACCCCCTAAGTTGTGAAATTTAGGGGGTTTATTTTTTGATCTTTTGAGTAACTTTTTTAGTTCAAATGCATTTCTAAAATTTGCGCAAGATGCAATGCTTGCCTTGAAATTCCATCCTTAATTTGATGTCTGCAACTCGAGCCATCTGCTACAACGAGGGCATCGGGTGCTTTTTCAATAGCAGGCAGCAATTGAATTTGCGCCATTTTCATTGAGACATCAATATGTTCGCTTTCATATCCAAAGCTACCAGCCATGCCGCAACAAGATGTTTCAATTAATTCTGGTTTTGCATTCGGGATGAGCTTGATTAAATCTAGCATGGGTTTGACGACATCGAAGGCTTTTTGATGGCAATGGCCATGTATCAAGATGGCTTGAGTAGCGGGTTTAAGGGATGGATTGAAGCGACCCTCTTTACTTTCTTTGGCCAAGAACTCTTCAAATGTGAAACTATTTTTGGCTAGTAGGGGCGCCTTATCGTCGAGATCCATTACCAAAAACTCATCTCGTAAGCTCAAAATGCAAGAGGGCTCCAATCCAATGATGGGAATGCCTTTATCAGCAAAGGGAAAGAGTGCAGAGAGTAATTCCGTGGCGGATTCTTTGGCGCGATCAATCATTCCTGTGGCCAAATAGGTTCTGCCGCAGCAAAAATGGCCTTGTTCTTTTTTAGGTATGAAGACAGTATATCCCGCAGCCTCAAGTACGCGAACGGCGGAGTAAATGGTTTCTGATTCAAATGCGCCATTAAATGTATCAGCCCATAGAACAACAGGTTTAGTCGATTTAAGAAAGACTTCTAAATCAATCTCGCCCAGTGTTGACCTCCAAACGGTATCGGTTCTCCAGGAGGGCAAACTGCGTTTTGCGCTAATCCCAGTGAGCTTTTCTAAAAGCAGGGCTAAGAAATGAGAGTGGTTGCGCAGATTGAATAAGCCCGATAGGGCTTTAGAGCTGGATATGAGGTGTAAGTAGTTTGGCAAATGCCCGATTAATTTGTCTCTTAAGGTGTATCCATGTTTCTTTTTGTAATGACCCAAAAATTCAATTTTCATTTTGGCCATATCAACACCGGTAGGGCATTCTCTTTTGCATCCCTTGCAACTAACGCAAAGATCCATCACCTCTTTAACCGCATCACCTGTAAACGCATCGGCCCCAATCTGATTGCTCAGTGCAAGGCGCAAAGTGTTGGCGCGCCCTCTGGTCACATGCTTTTCATCCCGAGTTACTCGATAGCTAGGGCACATTGTTCCCGCATCAAACTTACGGCAATGACCATTGTTATTGCACATCTCTACTGCTTTTGAAAAGCCACCCGCTGGATCTTGGCCTGTTCCTGGCTCAGAGGTTTCTTCTGTAACCGCATTATTTTGTACATTCCATGAAGACCAATTCAAATGGGTTTTCAAAGGAATGACTTTGTATTCTGGAGGAAAGCGAAAGAGGGAGCTATCGTCCATCTTCGGTGTATTGACAATTTTTCCAGGGTTAAATAGATTGCCTGGATCAAAAGCGTTTTTAATTTCTTTGAGCGCTTCATTTAATTTGGGTCCAAACTGCCATTGCACCCATTCGCCTCTGCAAATACCGTCGCCATGTTCGCCACTAAAAGCGCCCTTATATTTTCTGACTAGTTCAGAAGCCTCTTGTGCGATTTCCCGCATCTTTTGAGCGCCATCACGACGCATATCTAAGATTGGTCGAACATGTAGAGTGCCAACTGAGGCATGCGCGTACCAAGTACCGCGAGTTTGATGTTTAGCAAAGACTTCAGTTAGTGATTGGGTATATTGGGCCAAATGCTCTAGGGGTACCGCGCAATCTTCGATAAAGCTAACAGGCTTGCCATCTCCCTTTAAGCTCATCATGATATTTAACCCAGCTTTACGCACTTCCCAAAGATTCTTTTGAGTAGCGGGGTCAAGCATTTCCACCACTGATCCAGGTTGACCTAAATCAGCCATGAGTTCGGCCAATTGTTTCACCTTTATCTCTAGAGGCGCTAGTTCATCTCCTGCGAATTCCACGAGTAAGATCGCTTCCGGCGATTTTCCGCCCTGATCGATTAGGGCTGTTTCAATGGTCGATTTAAAAGCGGGATTGCTGCGTGATAAATCGAGCATGGTTCTATCAACGAGCTCTACTGCTGTTGGTCCTAGCTTCACAATATGCTGCGCAGAGTCCATGGCTTTATGAAAGCTCGTAAAGTTCACTACGCCAAGGGTTTTGTGCTTTGGTAGCGGTGCTAACTGCAGCTTGAGTTTATTGAAATAGGCTAGGGTGCCTTCGCTTCCTACTAGTAAATGAGAGAGGTTTACTGTTCCATCATTCGTATAGGGGCGTTGGTTTTGATTGTTGAAAATGTCCAGGTTATATCCGGCAACTCTGCGCATCACCTTAGGCCACATGCGCTCAATTTCAGCTTGGTGCTTCATTGCCAAAGACTGAACAAATTGACCTAGTTCTAATGCTCTGCCTTGGGCATCTTGCATTAAGCCAAATTGCGCTAATTGACCATCTGCCAGCCACGCATCGATACCCAATACGTTATGAACCATATTGCCATAGGCAATCGATCGGCTTCCGCAAGAATTATTTCCTGCCATGCCACCAATAGTGGCTTGTCCTGCAGTTGAAACATCTACGGGGAACCACAAGCCATGTTTTTTTAACTGAGCATTTAAGGTATCTAAAACCATGCCAGGCTCAACTTCAATGCTCAATTTTTCTAAGTCGAGGTTTTGGCTATTTCTAAAATATTTTGAGTTATCAATAACCAGGGCAGCGCCAGTAGTTTGACCGCACTGGCTTGTGCCGCCACCTCTTGGAAGAATGGGTATGCCCATATCTCGAGCAAGCTCAATTGCAATCGAAATATCCTCTGCGGTTTTCGGCACAAATACTGCCAATGGCATCGTTTGATAAATCGAAGCATCGGTAGCGTATCGTCCCAAGTCTGAGGGATCAATCATGACCTCACCCAGAGTAAGTTTTTTTAGTCGTTCGGCTAAGAAGTGAATATCGCTAGGTTTGTTCATGGGTGAGTGAATTTATTGTTGGGTTTCTAGGAAATTTAAAATCGCGTTTTTCTTATTGGCTAGATGTTGCATTAATACTTTGCGCATTCTTTGGCCATCGGCAGCCTTAAGTGCGGCAATCATCTCTCCGTGTTCAAGGACTGCTTCATCCCATTTGGTTTGATCTTGATTCGATCTAAAGCGCAATGCTTGGATTCGTGCATTCACTTGAGAGTAGGTGTTAGTCAAAACGGGATTGCCTGCAGCAAGATTGATATGTTGATGGATTTGTGAATTGAGCTTGTAGTACCCAGACAGATCTTTTCTGCTGTAACACGCAAGCATTTCGTAGTGAAGTGCCTCAATCTCACTTAAGGCTTCCTTGGTAATTCTTTTGGCAGCAAGCTCACCAGAAAAGCCCTCTAACTCTGCCATTAACTCAAAGGCATTTAATACATCCTCCTTGTTTAACTTCGGAACAATAGCTCCTCGGTTGTTGATCAGCTCGACTAAACCAGCGGCAGCTAAACGTCGAATGGCCTCACGAATGGGGGTTCTCGATACCGAGAGGGTTTCCGCGAGTGCTCTTTCATTGAGTTTGCTTCCAGGCGTGATCGCACCCTCAACAATCATGGTTTTGAGGTTTTGATACGTCTGCTCGTGCAGGTTGGTAGGGCTACCCGTTTCCTTTGGAGTTAGCATTTTTTAACTTAAATTTGTATACATTCTGTGATTTTACAAAAATAATACCTAAAAACCTAGTATTTGCGATAGGTTTACTTTATATTTTTGTATGCAAAAATAGATTCACATTGATAAACCGGGTGTTTTTTGCCCCCATTCCCTAACTCGAGGTTCTCATGCTTAAACTTGATTCTCATGCCGCTGGCCGTCATTTCTTACATATTCCAGGCCCTAGCCCGGTACCTGCTCGTGTTTTACGCGCTATTAGCTACCAAACCATCGATCATCGCGGCCCAGAGTTTGGTGAGTTGGGTTTAGAGATCCTGAGCAATATCAAGAAAATATTTCAGACTAAAAGCCCTGTCATTATTTATCCCTCGTCAGGAACTGGTGCCTGGGAAGGTGCTTTGGTCAATACGCTATCTCCAGGCGATTTGGTATTGATGTATGAAACTGGCCAATTTGCTACCTTATGGAGAAAGTTGGCTGAACGTTTGGGACTGAAGACGGAATTTATTGGACATCCTGGTGCACAAGGCTGGAGTTATGGAGTCGATGCCGCCAAAATTGAGGAGCGCCTTAAGGCTGATACTGCTCATGAAATCAAGGCAGTCTGCGTTGTTCATAATGAAACCTCAACGGGTGTGACCTCCAATATCAAAGCAGTTCGAGCTGCAATCGATGCCGCTAAGCATCCAGCTCTACTGTTGGTCGACACCATCTCTGGTTTGGCTTCTGCTGACTATCGTCATGATGATTGGGGGGTTGATGTCACCATCAGTGGCTCACAAAAAGGCTTAATGCTGCCGCCAGGCATTGGTTTTAATGCGCTTTCTCCAAGAGCAATTGAAGCGAGTAAAACCGCCAAGCTGCCAAAAGCATTTTGGGCTTGGGATGAAATTCTGGAATCTAATAAAACGGGTTACTGGCCTTCCACACCTTCCACCAATCTCATGTACGGTCTTCATGAAGCAATGGACATGATTCTGTCGGAAGGTCTAGATAAGGTATTTGCTAGGCATGAGCGATTGGCAAAGGCTTGTCGCGCCGCTGTTCATGGTTGGGGGTTAGAGATCCAATGTCAAGATCCGGCGGTGTATTCACCTGTTCTGACAGGCGTCGTTACTCCAGATGGCGTAGATGCTGATCAACTCAGAAAGCTGATCTTAGAGCGCTACAACCTTTCCTTAGGAACAGGTTTGGGCAAAGTAAAGGGTCGCATGTTCCGCATTGGGCACTTGGGCGATTGCAATGAACTATCACTCCTTGCTGCTTTAAGTGGTTGCGAAATGGGTATGAAAGCTTTTGGAATCAACTTAAAAGGCAGTGGCGTCTTGGCAGCTCAAGAGGTTTTACAAGGCTAAAGAGAGTCTCACCCCGTCCATATCTTATGGCGGGGTTCAAAAAAAACAGGAGACATGAGTGAAAAAATTTCTCAGACTTAAACCAACAACAATTGTTTTAGTACTTTTTTGCGCGATGTATTTTTTGACCTATATTGATCGCGTCAATGTCAGTTCTGCAGCAGCTGGATTTGGTACTGAATTTCATTTAAGTAAAACTCAGATTGGCTTTGTTTTCTCTGCTTTTGCTTATCCCTATCTGATATTTCAGATTATTGGTGGTTGGGTTAGTGATCGATTCGGATCAAAGCGAACCTTGATTGTTAGTGGTTTGATCTGGTCCTTGGCTACGGTATTGACAGGATTTGCAGGGGGTTTATTTTCTCTTGTCGCTGCTCGAGTACTTCTTGGGCTTGGTGAGGGGGCGACTTTTCCAGCAGCAACTGCCGCAATGGCGCGTTGGATCCCTAAAGAAAATCGTGGCTTTGCCCAGGGTATTACGCATGCATTTGCACGAGTAGGAAACGCTGTTGCACCCGCACTGATTGTTTTTATTCTGGTTGAGTATGGCTGGAGATGGTCATTTTATGCATCGGGATTATTGAGTCTTGTTTGGGTCATTCTGTGGGCACTTCTCTACACTGAAAATCCAGCTGATCATCCTTTGATGACTTCAGAAGAGTTAGCCAAAAAACCTGCTCCTCGAAAAATTCAAAAAACGCCTTGGAAAAAACTGGCAAAAAGAATGGCTCCAGTAACCATTGTTTATTTTTGTTATGGTTGGACGCTGTGGTTATTCTTGAGTTGGATTCCGCAATACTTCTTACATAGCTATGACTTGAAAATTTCTACTTCAGCACTTTTTGCTTCTAGCGTATTTTTTGCTGGAGTCGTTGGGGATACCTTGGGTGGAATTATTAGCGACAAGATTCTTCACAAGACCAATAATCTGAACAAGGCAAGAAGTTGGATGGTTGCCATTTGCATGACCTTGACTTTGCTTTCTCTGTTGCCAATTATGTTTACTCATGATGTAACCATATCGGTCATCTCGTTAAGCTGTGGATTCTTCTTCGCAGAAATGACGATTGGTCCTATGTGGGCCATACCAATGGATATCGCCCCTGAATTTTCAGGGACAGCAAGCGGCATGATGAATACAGGTTCAGCCCTTGCAGCCATTATTAGCCCTGTAGTGTCAGGGTTTTTAATTGATTACTATGGAAACTGGGAGCTACCTTTTGTTGGCAGCATCATTCTGATGGCTGGTGGAGTGCTTTTAACATCACGCATGAAACCAGAGAATCGATTTACTGCCTAACTGATCGCCCTAAAAATAAATAAACCCCTTAATACCATTAGGGGTTTATTTATTTGATGGAACATCTTTTCTTCCTACAGGCTTAAGTTAGCAAGACCTAAAGGTATATCTCAGGGACGGCTAAAAATAAGCTTCTGGGCTGATAGCACAAGCGGCTTTTTGGGATTAGTATCGTTTGATAGTCGATGAGCCCCAATACCAAGATCCCTGAAATTCATCAAGAAGCCTTTACTAGGGCAAGGACGGCGCTTGGATTAAGTGTTGCTGATCTTGCTGGAAAATCGTGTCTTTCGGTTCGGCAAATCGAGCAATTAGAAAATGGTGAACAGAGCTCTTTTTATGGTGCTCGAGTTAAATTTACCGCGGCTAAAAAGGTGGCTGGCATTTTGGGTTTAAAGGATCACGAAGCATTTGATTGTGAGTCTCCAATCGTAGTTGTGGAGAAATCCCAATCTAAATCCACATCTAATCCTCAAGCATCTGATGTAAAGGTTCCCGAGTCAGCACCCAAGCTTATGGTCAAGAAGATTTCTGCGCCAGTTCAGGCTGAGCAATATTCGGAAAAATTAAAACCTGCATCACCACATTTTTCAAAAATTCAAAAATCGCCTAAACAGAAGTTTTTCATTGGATTTGGAATTGCTCTTGCAGTGGTAACCGCTGTTGTGAGTATGCAAAGATTATTTTTCGCTGGGTTGCCTCAAGAAGTGATCCTGGTGAAGGAGGAGCTTACTGAGCCAGCACCTCGGCAACCACAGGCGCCATCTGAATCTTCATCGCAAGCCTTTGTTCCTGCTGCGCCAGATGCGACGCCAGTCCTCGCCTCAACTGCGCAGGCCAACAACGCAATCGCTCCTAGTGCCTGTCCAGATGTGGATGCTGTTATAGCTCATTACAAGCCAACTTCACCAAGAAAATCTGCCGATATGGTTTATGTAGAGGCTAAATCAAAGCAGACAATCTGCGTGGTGGATGCTTCTGGTAAAGCTCAAAATAGAGTGATTGATACTGGTATGGGGGCGATCTTTTACGGCAAGCCACCATTTAAAGTATTAACTTCAGGACTTGGGCAGGTCGAGGTATTTTTTCAGGGAACAAAAGTCAGACCTGGAAATGGCAAGACATTGATATTGGATTCGGCTGAACTGATTGAGTCCGTCCCAGCAGATTCTTAAAGGCAAGAAAAAACCAGTTGACCTACTTCAATGGAAGTAGGTCTTTTATAGAATCTTGGCGCTTTAAACCGCAGCTTCGTTTACTTCACCCGTGCGAATGCGAATCGCGTGTTCGATTGGGCTAACAAAGATTTTTCCGTCACCAATTTTTCCGGTATGCGCTGCCTTGGTGATAGCTTCAATAGCGGCTTCTACAAGAGCGCTAGAAACGACCACCTCTACTTTGACCTTGGGCAAAAAGTCAACAACATACTCAGCACCACGATAAAGTTCAGTATGGCCTTTTTGACGGCCAAAGCCTTTAACCTCAGTGACAGTCAGACCAGTAACGCCAACTTCGGCTAGGGCCTCGCGCACTTCGTCAAGCTTGAATGGTTTGATGATTGATGTAATGAGTTTCATATATTTTTCCCCTATTGCCTTAATCATACCTAGAACTCTCTACTTGCGCCCAAAAATGGGGCATAAATGCAATCCGAAGTGCTCTAGGCTCTAAATTGAGAGGTAATGGGATAGCGCCAGTCCCGCCCAAAGGCTCGCGTGGTAACGCGTACTCCAGGGGGCGCTTGGCGGCGCTTATATTCATTTAACTTGATAAGGCGGGTGACTTTCTCCACGCTCTCAGGATCAAATCCAGCGGCAATCATTTGCTCGATGGATTGATTTTGCTCCATATAGCGCTCTACGATCCCATCTAACACTTCATAAGAAGGCAGGCTGTCTTGGTCTGTTTGATCAGGGCGCAACTCAGCGGAAGGGGCTCTGGTCAGAATGCGCTCGGGAATAACGGGGGCAATACTGTTGCGGTAAGCGCAGAGTCGATAAACGAGTGTTTTAGCAATGTCTTTAATCACGGCAAAGCCACCAGCCATATCTCCATAAAGAGTGCAGTAACCGACTGCCATTTCACTTTTGTTGCCAGTAGTCAGTACTAGGCGTCCGGTTTTATTCGATAGTGCCATGAGCAGGGTACCGCGGACACGCGCTTGGATATTTTCTTCGGTAGCGTCTATCTTTAGGCCTTTAAATTGCTCAGCCAAGGCTTTCTCAAGTGCATCAACGGGTTCGCCAATGGGAATCTCATCGTATTGAACCTGGAGATTTTTGGCGAGCTCTTGCGCGTCAATCCAGGAGATATCTGCGGTGTAACGCGAGGCCATCATGACCGCGCGAACTTTATCTGCACCTAAGGCATCGACTGCAATGGCAAGTACTAATGCTGAGTCCACGCCACCGGATAAGCCAATGATGACGCCAGGAAAGCGATTCTTTTGAACGTAGTCACGAACGCCGAGCACTAATGCCTGATAGGCCTGAGCTTCGATGCTTGATGGGGCTACGATCGAACCTTTTGTGAGTTCACCCAAAGCATTAGCCTGTACAAATCCAAGTGCGGTCTCAAACTGGGGCATCGACATCACGACTTCCCCTTGGGCATTCAGAGCGAAAGACCCGCCATCAAAAACCAGTTCATCTTGTCCGCCGACAGCGTTGACATAGATCAGTGGAATCTTGGTGATGGCAATATGTTCACGAAGTACCTCAATGCGCAGTGATTCTTTTTTCAGGTGATAAGGAGAGGCGTTGAGTACTAACAGCACTTGAGCGCCAGCATCATGAGATTGTCTTGCGGCTTTTAGATGCCAAGCATCTTCGCAAAGGATGAGACCGAACTGAATACCGTCGCACTCAAAAACGCAGGGCTCATTACCGGGAACAAAATAACGCACTTCATCAAACACTTCGTGATTAGGTAACTCTTGTTTGGCATAGCCAGCAATGATCTTGCCGTTTTTCAAAACAGAGGCGTAGTTTTGTAAACCCAATAGGGTTTTCTGGGGATGACCAACAATGACGGTGAGATCGGGAAATTGGGCAAGTTCTTGCGTCAGGAGTAAAAGCTCGCGCTCGGCCGCTTCAATAAAAGCGGGGCGTAATAGCAAGTCTTCTGGGGGGTACCCTGTGAGCGAGAGCTCTGGGGTGAGAACAAGTTTGGCGCCTTGAGAAAATGCCTCAGAGGCAGATTGGGCAATGAGCTTGGCGTTGCCACGCAAATCACCCAACAGAGGGTTGATTTGCGCTAAGGCGATTTTTTGCGAGCTCACTCCCAATTTAGTACTGAATTACTTCTGTGACTTCGCGTAGCCTTCAATACCCTCAAGAATTTCTTTATGGGCATCAGCAACTCCGCTCCAACCTTTAACCTTAACCCACTTGCCTTTTTCGAGATCTTTATAGTGCTCAAAGAAGTGTTGGATTTGATTGAGTTGCAATGGATGCAAGTCATCTGGTTTTTGCAGATGAGCATAGATCGGCAAAATTTTGTCTTCTGGAACAGCTAACAATTTTGCATCTTGTCCGCCTTCATCTTCCATCATGAGAACGCCAATAGCGCGGCAGCTTACGACTACGCCTGGGAAGAGTGGAAATGGAGTTAATACGAGTACGTCAACTGGATCGCCATCACCCGCGATGGTTTGTGGGATGTAACCGTAGTTGCAAGGGTAGTGCATTGCAGTACCCATAAAACGATCTACAAACAGGGCGCCACTTTCTTTATCAACTTCATACTTCACTGGATCCGCATTCATTGGGATCTCGATGATGACGTTGAAAATTTCAGGGATTTTTTTTCCGGGGCTAACCTTGTCGTAACTCATACATACTCCAAATAGTGATTTGTGGGTACCCTGATCTTAGCAAAGACCGAGGGCGCTACTACTTCTGGTGATTCTAATAAAAAATGGCAGTAATGCTATAAATATTCCATCAGACTGCGCCCTTTAGTTTAAAGCCTAAGCAAGCCTTAAACAGCGGGGGTCTAAGAGGATCTTCCCTTATAAATGGGGGTTTTATTCCCCATTCCATCTCATTAAGAAAGCGACTCTAAATAACGTTGAGCATCTAATGCGGCCATGCACCCAGTGCCAGCGCTAGTGATCGCCTGACGATAAATGTGATCTTGTACATCGCCAGCTGCAAAAACGCCGGGAATATTGGTGGCAGTAGCATTACCCGCAAGTCCAGAGTGGGTTTTAAGGTAGCCATTGTGCATGTCGAGTTGGTCAACAAATAATTCAGTATTGGGTTTATGGCCAATAGCGATAAAGGCGCCTGTAACAGCAATATCTTCAGTGCTACCGTCTGCTTTTTTAATGCGAACACCAATCACGCCTTTTTCATCGCCAAGAACTTCATCTAAGGTGGCGTTCAATTTAAGCTCGACTTTGCCTTCAGCAACTTTAGCCATTAAGCGATCGTTCAAGATTGGTTCAGCACGGAATTTATCGCGACGGTGAATGACGGTCACTTTTTTAGCAATACCTGTGAGGTAAAGTGCTTCTTCAACGGCGGTATTGCCGCCACCGACTACGCAAACATCTTGATTGCGATAGAAAAAGCCATCGCATGTGGCGCAACCTGATACTCCGCGACCCATGAATTCTTCTTCGCTAGGTAGGCCGATGTATTGGGCTGAAGCACCAGTGCAAATAATGAGTGCATCACAGGTATAGGTTCCAGAGTCGCCAACTAAGCGAATCGGTTTTTCTTTCAGGGCGGCAGTATGAATATGGTCAAAAATGATTTCGGTATTGAAATGCTCAGCATGCTTTAAAAAGCGATCCATGAGCTCTGGACCTTGAACTCCATTTGGATCAGCTGGCCAGTTTTCTACGTCTGTAGTGGTCATTAATTGACCGCCTTGGGCCAATCCAGTGATCAAGGTGGGCTTTAAATTAGCACGGGCGGCATAGACTGCTGCTGTGTAGCCAGCAGGGCCAGAACCGAGGATTAGAACTTTGGAGTGTTTTGGAGTATTTGTCGTCATCCCCAAATTATAGATTTGCTTGTTTACAATCGGGAGAACATGGCAAGAACCGCATATCCGAAGTCCAAAACCCCTTTGAGCTCACAGCCTCCTGAAAACAACGGCCAAGGCCGGATGCCCCGCCTCCTACTGGAGGCCCGCTGGTTCATCTCCCTAGGTCTGTGCCTGGGTTTATTTGCCATTTTGCTCACTTATTCAAAGGCAGATCCAGCTTGGTCTCATGCCAGTTTTGAGACTCCAAAGAACCTGGGAGGGCGATTTGGCGCCTATTTAGCCGATTTACTCCTCTATATATTCGGAATTTCCGCCTTTTGGTGGGTAATTTTGTTTGGTCGACGCGTTCTGAGTGGCTGGCATGAGCTATGGAGTATTCCTTTACCAGTCGATCCTGAGGCTAAACCAGACTCCTTATTGATGCGCTGGCTGGGTTTTGGGCTGACTTTGGTCAGTTCCATGGGTCTAGAGTCCATTCGGATGCATTCCTTAACGCTAGACCTTCCTAGGCCTCCTGGTGGCATTTTGGGTGAATTAATCGGTGATCCCCTGCAAATGTCCCTCGGATTTACAGGATCTACCCTGGTTCTCTTGTTTGGTCTATGCGCTGGTCTTTCATTATTTCTGCATTTTTCCTGGCTAGATGTAGCTGAAAAACTGGGTCGCAACCTAGAGTTGGCTTATTACCGTTTGCGTGAGCGTCGTGAAAGCGAAGAGGATCGTAAGCTAGGTGAGGTTGCTGCTGAAGAGCGAGAAGAGTTTGTGGGAGAGGTGCGCGGCCGCGTGGAGATCGCCACTCCAGTTCAAATTGTGCGCGCTCCTATTGAAATTCCAAAAAGTGTTCGGGTCGAGCGTGAGAAACAACAGCCACTCTTTGTGGATATCCCTGATTCTGAATTGCCACCTTTAGCCTTGCTTGATGAGGTGCCTGAAGCAAAAGAAACAATCTCTGCCGATGTTCTTGAATTTACTTCTCGCTTAATCGAGCGCAAGTTAGCTGAGTTTGGTGTGCAGGTAACCGTGATTGCCGCTTATCCAGGTCCAGTGGTGACCCGTTATGAGATTGATCCTGCAGTTGGGGTCAAGGGTAGTCAGATCGTGAATCTGTCGCGTGACTTAGCTCGCTCATTGGGCGTAGTGAGTATGCGTGTAGTAGAAACTATCCCTGGTAAAACCTGTATGGCTTTGGAACTGCCAAATCCAACACGTCAATCTGTTTATCTCTCAGAGATCTTAAGCTCGCAGGTTTATAACGACAGCCATTCCATCCTGACTTTATCTTTAGGTAAAGATATTTCTGGCAGTCCTATCGTTGCTGATTTAGCGAAGATGCCGCACTGCTTGGTAGCAGGTACAACGGGCGCGGGTAAATCGGTTGGTATCAATGCGATGATTTTGTCGATTTTGTTTAAGGCAAAGCCTGACGAAGTACGCTTGATCATGATTGATCCGAAGATGTTGGAAATGGCGATGTACGACAAGATTCCGCATCTCTTATGTCCAGTGGTGACGGATATGAAACAGGCCTATAACGCCCTCAATTGGGCTGTGAATGAGATGGAGCGCCGCTACAAGCTGATGAGCAAGTTTGGCGTCCGAAATCTTGCAGGCTTTAATAAGAAAATTCTTGAAGCTGAAGAAAAAGGTGAGAAGTTAACTAACCCCTTTAGCTTAACTCCGGATGATCCTGAACCCATCTATAAAGCGCCAGTCATTGTGATTGTGATTGATGAGCTTGCTGATTTGATGATGGTCTCTGGCAAGAAGATTGAAGAGTTGATCGCTCGTATCGCGCAAAAGGCGCGTGCAGCTGGTATTCATTTGGTATTGGCAACACAGCGTCCTAGTGTGGACGTGATTACCGGCTTGATTAAAGCCAACGTACCGACGCGTATTTCTTTCCAAGTTAGTAGCAAGATTGATAGCCGTACGATTTTGGATCAACAGGGTGCAGAAGCACTCTTGGGTATGGGTGACATGCTTTACATGGCTCCAGGTCACGGCTTACCAGTGCGAGTACACGGCGCCTTTGTATCGGATGATGAAGTACATCGCGTGGTGGAGTGGCTTAAAGAGAAGGGCGAAGCCAATTACATTGAAGGCGTTCTTGAAGGCGCAGATGAATCTACGATCGATGCATTGACTGGAGAGAGTGGTGGCGAAGCAGATCCGCTTTACGATCAAGCTGTTGCAATTGTTCTGGAAAATAAACGCCCATCTATTTCTTTGGTGCAACGCCATCTGCGCATTGGTTACAACCGCGCAGCGCGCTTACTTGAAGATATGGAAAAGGCTGGCCTCGTATCTAAAATGGGTAATGGCGGTAACCGAGAAATTCTTCATCGTCCTTCCGAATAAGGTCATTATTTTGCAAAGATTTTTTTCTGCGGTCGCATCGGCCATTGCCTTAAGTGCTACTGTATTGTTTTGTGCGGGACAAGTGTGTGCTGCTGATGACGGTAGTGGCGCAGAACAATTGCGTCAGTTTGTGCGTGACTCTAAAACAGCTGAAGGGGATTTTGTTCAGCAACAGTTACGTGCTCCCAAAGGCAATGAACCCAAAGACAAAGGTTTGAAGGTGGTTCGTCAAACTCAAGGCCATTTTGTTTTTCAGCGTCCAGGGCGTTTTATTTGGAATACCCAAAAACCTTATGAGCAAAAATTGATTGCAGATGGCAAGCAACTCATTTTGTGGGACAAAGATTTAAATCAAGCGACTTTTCGTCCGGCAGGCCAAGCTTTAGCAGCGACTCCTGCGGCGATTTTGTTTGGCGAGGCCTCTCTTGATCAGCACTTTGATTTGATTGATGGTGAAGACCATTTAGGTATGAAGTGGGTGGGACTTAGCCCTAAGAAAAACCCTAATGCTAAAAATGGCAATGATCTTCCTTATACAAAAATCTCAGTAGGCATGTCCAATGGTCTGCCTAAGGCTTTAGAGCTCGTGGATGGTTTAGGTAGTGTTGTTTTAGTAACCTTGGATCATATTGAGCTCAATATCAATTTGCCTGCTAATCAATTTAATTTCACTCCACCTGCTGGTGCTGAAGTCTTGCGTTTAAATTAAGTCAATGAGATGACTGAAGTTACCAAATCTTGTTTTTAATCAATACATTCCTACATTCAAACAGATAGAGCATTAGATGATCGATCCACAATTACTTCGTAAAGATATTGCTTCAGTTCAGGCGCGTTTAGCTACCCGTAAATTTGAGTTAGATGTAGACAAATTTACTACCTTAGAATCTGAACGTAAATCTTTACAAACCCGTACCGAAGAATTGCAAGCCAAGCGTAATCAATTGGCTAAAGCCATTGGCATGAAAAAAGGCAAAGGCGAAGATGCTAGTGCTGAGATGGCAGAGGCGAGTCAGATCAACGTTGATATGGAATCTGGCGCAGCTAGATTAGCCATTCTTCAGGGTGAACTGTCTGATTTTTTAATGGGCATCCCCAATCTTCCAGATGAGACTGTTCCTGTTGGCAAAGATGAGACCGAGAACAAGGAAGTAAAGCGTTGGGGTCAAGAGCCTATCTTTGATTTTGAGATTAAAGACCATGTCGATTTAGGTGGTCCACTTGGTTTAGATTTTGAAGTTGCTGCCAAGATTAGTGGTTCTCGTTTTGTGGTTCTCAAAGGACCAATTGCTAGGTTGCATCGCGCCTTAGCTCAGTTCATGCTCGATACCCATACAACCGATCATGAATACCAAGAGATCTATGCACCGTATATCGTCAATGCTGCTTCAATGCGTGGTACTGGACAGCTTCCAAAATTCGAGGAAGATTTATTTAAAGTTCCTCGTGAAATGGGTGGCGAAGCGCAATCGCCAAGTGCAGATGGCGCAGCCCGTATTGAAAACTTTTATCTCATTCCAACAGCAGAAGTACCAGTCACCAATTTAGTCAGAGACGAGATTGTGAATGCTGATAATTTGCCATTAAAGTTTGTTGCGCATACTCCATGCTTTCGTTCTGAAGCAGGGAGTTATGGACGTGATGTACGCGGCATGATTCGTCAACATCAGTTTGACAAAGTAGAGTTAGTGCAAATCACTAAACCTGAAGACTCTATGCAAGCGCTGGAAGATCTCACTGCTCATGCACAAAGAATTTTAGAGTTACTTGAGTTGCCATATCGAAAAGTTTTGCTCTGTACTGGTGATATGGGATTTGGCAGTACTAAGACTTATGACTTAGAAGTGTGGGTGCCATCACAACATGCTTATCGGGAGATTAGTTCTTGCTCTAGCATGGGTGACTTTCAAGCAAGACGTATGTCAGCGAGATTTAAGGCGGGACAAGGCAAGCCAGAGTTGGTGCACACCTTGAATGGTTCTGGTCTTGCAGTGGGCAGAGCTTTAGTTGCTTTGCTCGAGAATCGTCAACAAGTCGATGGCAGCATTTCTATTCCGAAAGCCTTGCAGCCTTATTTGGGTGGCCTAGACACACTCAAGCCCATCATTCGGTAAGGCTAGCAAAAAATACAGGTCAAAAAATACAAGTCAAAAGCTATAATCGTCATTCGGTTCGGAGAGGTGGCAGAGTGGTCGAATGTACCTGACTCGAAATCAGGCGTAGGGTCAAACCTACCGAGGGTTCGAATCCCTCCCTCTCCGCCAGCTAGTCTCTATATGTCATACATAAAGAGAGAATAACGAATGAGCCCCACAGTACGCGGGGCTTTTTTGTTTTCACGTTCTTCGCGGCACCAATGCTCGCAATATTTAGCCTTAATTCTGGCTTTCTCTCAAAGTGAAAATTTGCCGGCACCGATAGCCTACTAAAACCCAAGTAATTTCCGTTGATCTTCCCAATCTAACGGCAATGGAACAATCTTTTTAAGTAAATCTGAGGTCAATGTTGCCGGTTGTGTTCCATTCATAATTGCTCGAACAATGTCCGGCGCTAAAAATGCGCGATAGATCAATCGTGTCACTGCGTTAGTGGTTATACCTTCTTGCTTGGCAATCTCATCTACTGATGCTGCTTTGCCGGTAGTAAGATTTTCTAACCATTCTTGGCTCTTGCGAATGGAGTTAATCAATATTTGATTGGGAGATTGCAAGGCGGCCTTATTGCCAACCAATAATCGCATGGCCATGCCGCATCGTTCAATCTTTGCCTGCGTTGAAATGGTTACCGCTTCAATAGGGTGAGGGAGATCTTCAAATAAAGCATGAGGATCAATCTTGATCTCCACTGCTTCGGCAAGCACACTCACTTTTAAAACTAGCTGATGAATAAACTTATAACGCTCTTTGCCATCCTGATTGAGTAGATCACGGTACTTCTTGATGGCTTTACTGACTTCCTGTGTTTGGTTAGCCTTCGGACTTAGGAGCTCTAAGATAGTTGGCTCATCTGTGAGCCAATCACCAAGCTGATTGAGGATGAGCATTTCTAACTCTTGCGCTGGAATGCGTATGGCATCAGGAGCGGATTTACGGTCTTCCATGATCAAGGGTTCTGATACATAGTAGCGATAGCGTTTACTTTGTTTTTGGCTATGCGATGGAATGAGTCGATGTTCCTTCTCATCAACTACCAATCCAAGCAACAAACTATCGGATGGCGCCGCTTTGCGTTTACGCTCTCCTTGATGATTACTGTGCATTAAGGCTTGTACTGCATCCCAGGTATCCGTATCAAGAATAGCGGGATGCTGCCCTACATAGACCTTGTCATGATGAACAATCTTGCCGATGTAAACCGGGTTAGCTAAAACTTTATACAAATGCCCTCTAGAAAAAGGTCGTCCACCAAACTGGCGCTCGGCACTGGTTAACCTACTAGGGGTGGTAATGCTCTCTTTATCAAGTGCCTGCTTAAGCAATCGAACTGATCCAAGTCTCAAGTAACACCCATGGATATGGCGCACTAGCTTTGCCTGTTCCTCATCAATCTCCAATGTGCGCTCTTTGGCAATGTACCCAATGGGTGGTGTACCGCCCATCCACATGCCTTTGGCTTTAGAAGCGGCAATCTTGTCCCGAATGCGCTCGCCTGTGACTTCCCGTTCAAACTGGGCAAACGATAGAAGGACATTGAGCGTGAGCCTTCCCATAGATGATGTCGTATTAAATTGCTGAGTCACGGATACAAAGGAAACGCCCTTAGCATCAAACTGCTCCACAATCTTGGCAAAGTCGGCCAGTGACCTGGTTAATCGATCGACTTTGTAGACCACCACAACATTAATCTTCTTTTGATCAATGTCTGCCAGCATTTGTTTGAGAGCGGGGCGCTCCATATTGCCGCCCGAGTAACCGCCATCATCATAAAAAGTGGGAATCAGTTTCCAGCCTTCGTGTTGCTGAGATAGTACAAATGCTTCACAAGCTTCTCGCTGAGCATCCAGTGAGTTAAAGCCTTGTTCTAATCCTTCTTCGGACGACTTGCGGGTATAGATGGCGCAGCGCAGGATAGGCTTATTCATTTAGCGCTCTTCTTGAGTCCAAAGAACACGGGTCCTGACCAAGCTGTTCTAGTGATATGGCGCGCAATGGCCGACAAGCTCTTCCAGGTCTGATCCTCATAAAGATAGCCACTCTCGAGAACGGTAACCTGATGCGTCTTGCCCTGCCAAACCCGCACTAATCTCGATCCAGTACTTGCCTGCGTATTGGAATGACTAGAGCCCGATTGAATCTGGCGCTTTTCTACCAAACTAAGGCCACCCAAAGCTTTGGTTTGAAGATGCCAGGCAATGGCTTGCCTCAAAATCTCTGATCGCGAGAGGTAGGGCGCTGGTACCCCAAAGCAGGTTTGCCAGCGCTCGGCTAATTGCTCTCGACTCAGAAGTTTGAGTTCCTCAAGTTCCGCTTGCATGCTCTTAAGCAGCCTCAATGCGATAGCGATGTACCCCATCAATCTTTTCGCTAATCACAGCAAGGCCTAAGCGTTTTCGAATCACTCCACTAATGACACCCCGAATAGAGTGCGCTTGCCAACCTGTTACTTGCATCAGTTCTTGAATATCTGAACCGTTGGGGCTACTTAACAAAGCAATCAGTTGCGATTGCTTTGACTGCGCTTGGGGTTGATTTTGAGGTTGATCTTGAGTTGTTGATGGTGTGGCTATTAAGGTTTGAGACGGTTGGGCTTCTTTGGCCTTAGTTGGCACAGCATTTACCTTCTTGGGCGTAACCTTTTTGATAATCGGTTTAACAGATTTTGTGGTGCTTTTCTTAATTGTTGCAGTGCGCATGATGGCTCCTCGTGTTGTTAGCTCACCATTGAGATAACAACACCAGTAACGCTCTATAAGGGCAACATATCAAGTCAATTAAGATAAATTAGTCTTAACTGCTAGCTATACTAAAAAACTATTCTATGGGAGAAAATCTATGACTATTCCAGCATATTGCATACCAACACCTGAACAAGAATTGGGTTTGGCGCTCATGGTTTCTTTAGCATTTCCAGACCGAAAAGACGATGCCCTTTTTTTGGGTGATGCGCTGGCTGATTTATGTCATCAATATTTATTAATGAAGTGGGGGGCCGATCCTGAAGGAGCGTTCTCACCACAACTGATAAAGCCTATTTATGCGTTTCGAGATCAAAAGAGATTAGAGAAAAATTTAAAAGATTTTGACAAGCGCATGCAAGAGCGGTTGCATGCTGCCAAAATGGCCATTTCATTTTTGCAAGAAGCCCAGTCCGGAGGGTGGCCTGCTACGCTACCGAAAGACATAAACAAAATGTCACTCTCACAGTTAAGTGGTTTGATTGCTCTTGATGCTCAAAATGATGATCAGGCCAATATCCATAAACGGATATGGCAACCAAGTCTTCCTGTAATCCACCTGGCAACTGCTTTAGCAGTTTATATGAACGATTTAGCCCCTAGTGGCCCAACGCCGATGCATTTATTTGAGTTGATCCAAAAACCGGAATTTGCATTCACCTTAATTCGATATGCGGATGACCATACCAACCTACTTTTAACAAGCAAGAGTCTTAATATTAGCGCAGACCAACTGATTGCATTGCCTACGAGGATCTCTTCGTAGCACAAGTGCTATAAAAAAGCATTGTCAAAAATAATTATTTTTTGACGATGCTCATTTTCTTGATTTTCCTCAGACTGGGGTTTTCAACCAGCTAAGGAAATAAGAGATGAAAGCATCTGCCCTTCAAAAGCAGCAAAATAAGCCTATTTCAGTGGTGTATCGGCATTTATCCGAACTCACGCCGGATCCACAAAATCCGCGCACTCATAAAGATCGGCAAATTAGTGCCCTAGCCAGAAGTATTAAAGTTTTGGGCTTTAATATCCCCGTCGCAGTAGATGCTACTGGAAAAATTCTCTGCGGGCATGCGCGCTACAAAGCAGCTCAACAGTTAGGAATGAGCGAAGTGCCTGTCATCCGCTTAGATCACCTAAGTGAATCACAAGCACGAGCCTTTATGTTGGCCGATAACAAGCTATCCGAGATGTCTGATTGGAATAGGGGTCTCTTAGCAGTCCAGCTTAAGGAGCTTACTGCAGTTGATCTCACCTTTGACATTGAGGCGACTGGATTTTCTGTCGGCGAGATTGATCTGATTCTCGATTTTGATCCAGCAGGCTTAGATGGTGCAGATCAGGTTCCCAATATTCCAGAAGGACCACCCACTACTCAGATGGGTGATCTCTGGCTCATGGGAGAGCATCGCCTTTTATGTGCCAATGCCCAAGAAGCTTCTACCTATGAAACGCTGATGGCGGGTAAGGTGGCCGGGATGATCATCACCGATCCACCATACAACGTCAAAGTGCAAGGGCATGTTGGTGGTAAGGGAAGTATTAAACATCCCGAGTTTGCGATGGCTTCCGGTGAAATGAACTCTCCTGAGTTCACTCAATTTCTAAAAACCAGTTTTGAGCAGATGGCAAATCATAGCAAGCCAGGTTCGATTCATATGACCTTTATGGATTGGCGCCATCTTCCTGAGATTCTTTCCGCTGGTCTTGCGGTCTACACCAGCTTTTTGAACCTTTGCGTGTGGGTCAAGAACCAAGCAGGCATGGGAAGTCTGTATCGCTCGCAACATGAGCTGTGCCTGATCTTTAAAAACGGTAAAGAGTCGCATCAAAATAATGTGCAGTTAGGGCGTTTTGGACGTTACCGCACTAATGTCTGGCAATACGGCGGAATACAAACCATGCGCAGTGGCGAGGAGGGTGATCTTCTAGCCCTGCATCCCACGGTTAAACCCATCAAGATGATTGCGGATGCCATCCTCGATTGCTCTAAAAGACGCGACATCATTTTGGATCCCTTTATGGGTAGTGGTACTGCCATTTTGGCGTGTGAACGTACTGGTCGGCATTGCTATGGGATAGAGCTTGATCCCTTATATGTCGATACGGCAGTACAGCGATGGCAAAACCTAACTGGCGAAGACGCTGTGCATGAGCTCACGGGTAAAACTTTTACACAATGTTCTGCTCAAGCCACTCAAGAGCGCTCAAGTGTGGAGATGAGTCATGGCAAATAAGAACAAGCTAAATGTCGATCAACTAGGGTCAATCCAAGCTGCTGATGAAGCTTACGAAGTAGGTTTTAAAAAGCCCCCTAAGGCGACTCGCTTTACAAAGGGGCAATCGGGCAATCCTAATGGACGACCCAAGGGGGTGAAGAACTTAGCCACGATTGTCACTGCCGAGGCACGCCGAATGATTACTGTCATCGAGAACGGTAAAAAACGCCAAGTGATGAAGATAGAGGCCACTATGGCGCAGCTTCAAAACAAAGCGGCATCTGGTGACTTTCCCTCGACCCGACTTTTAGTGCAAATCATGCCAAGCATGGAATCGCAAGCAGCCAAGAGTGGTATTGCCGTGCCTGGTGATGAGCGAGATCGCCAAGTATTGGCGCAGCTCTTAAAGCGCTTACACAGCACTAACCCTTCTGAATAACCCCATTTACCTTATTGGAAAGCACCATGAACCACTTAAATAATCTCAAGTCTTATGAAATAGCTGCGCTTTTGCGCCTAGATTTAAGTAGCTTTATCCATCGAGCTTTTTTAGAGCTCAACCCCCAAACCGAGTACTTGCATAACTGGCATATTGATTTAATTGCCGACAAACTCAGGCAAGTGGAGCAAGGGGAGATTACGCGCCTGATTATTAATATGCCACCGCGTAATCTCAAATCGATTTGTGGGTCAGTGGCTTTTCCGGCATGGCTATTGGGGCGCAATCCCACCAAGAAAATCATCTGCGCCAGTTACGCTGCGGATCTGGCTATCAAGCTGGCAACCGATTGTCGGCAGGTGATGTTGGCGACCTGGTATCAAGATGCCTTTGCGCATACGAGACTTTCTGCCAGTCGTACCGCAGTACAAGACTTTGCTACGACCCAGCGTGGTGGGCGAATGGCCGTATCCACCGGAGGTGGAATTACTGGCCGAGGCGCCGATATCCTCATCATTGATGATCCTTTGAAACCTGATGAAGCAGTCTCTGAAGTGACTCGTAAAAACGTTAACGATTGGTTTGATGCGACCGCCTATACGCGGCTGGACTCCAAGAGTCATGGTGCGATTGTCATCATCATGCAGCGCCTGCATTTAGATGATTTAGCGGGGCATGTCTTAGAAAAAGGAGGGTGGGAGGTTTTAAACCTGGCGGCCATAGCGCAAGAAGATGAGCGTTTTGATTATCAACGCCTCTTTGGCCCGGTCACGACGATACGTAAAGCAGGAGAAGCTCTTCATCCAGAGCGGGAGTCTTTAGAGACCTTGGCCCACATTCGAGAAAACCTGGGGGAATATGCTTTTGCAGGGCAGTATCAGCAAACTCCTGTTCCTCTTGGAGGGGGCATGATTAAGAGGGAATGGATTCATTTATATGATTCAAGCTCCCTGCCGGCTGACTTTGAGATGATTGCGCAAAGCTGGGATACGGCAAGTAAAACCCAGCAGTTCAATGATTATTCTGCTTGTGTCACGATAGGCCTCAAGAATAAAGCCTTGTATGTATTAGATGTGTTTCGAGCTAGGTTAGATTTTCCAAATCTTAAACGGGTAGTGATAGAAAAGCATCAACAATACAAGCCCCACCATTTGTTGGTGGAAGATGCGGCATCCGGAATCGCACTGATCCAAGAGCTTAAAGAATTTAATATCTATAGTGTTAAAGCCATTAAACCCCAAGGCGATAAACAAACCCGTCTATTTG
>Ga0364874_10099_pt1 | contig 47828 bp, 31 predicted proteins | sample ExccelAu500001D4_2_FD_206922 | JGI IMG/M metagenome (GOLD analysis project Ga0364874, IMG submission 206922) | Enriched cells from Trout Bog Lake Hypolimnion, Wisconsin, USA - BchlTB.Aug07.5000.01.D4 | ecosystem: Environmental > Aquatic > Freshwater > Lake > Hypolimnion/Profundal zone | place... | reverse complement strand
TTGGGTTTTGATACCGGGAAATCGGAATCTCCGATTATCCCACTCTTCATTAGAGATGATCTAAAAGCTTTGCAAATGGCTCAACATTTGCTCGAACAGGGGGTTTTTGTTAATCCGGTTGTTTCTCCGGCAGTTCCGAAGGAAGATTGTATTATCCGGTTCTCATTGATGGCAACTCATTCCTATGAACAGGTAGACAGAGCCATCGAAAAAATTACCTCAGTGGCAAAACAGTTGGACGTTTTAGGTTGTGAAGTTATCTTAAATAAAGAATATTTATAGTAATTAGTTTATTGATCTGATGGTAAAAGTTGTATTGATTACTGGTATTTCTTCTGGATTTGGGAAAGCTATTTCGGAATTGCTTTCATCAAAAGGGTATATTGTTTACGGATTTAGCCGTAAACAAAGTGAAGATCTGAAGGGGAATATCAAGGTTCTCCAGGCTGATGTTACCGATCCAGATTCCATTCAGAATGGAGTTTCAAAGCTGGTTAAAAGGGAAGGTCGTATCGATATCCTGATAAATAATGCCGGCATGGGCATTACAGGTTCTATAGAAGATTGCTCACATGAAGATATTCATCTGCAGATGAGCACCAACTTCATGGGTTATGTAAATATGATCCAGGCCGTTCTCCCCTCAATGCGGAAACAGGGGGGAGGAACCATTGTCAATATCAGTTCGATCGGGGGATTAATGGGATTACCTTACCAGGGGTTTTATGCCGCCAGTAAATTTGCCGTAGAGGGTTTAAGTGAATCCCTGAGGATGGAACTTATCCCATTTAAGATCAAAGTAATTGTCATACAACCCGGTGATTTCTTTACAAGCTTTACCGCTAATCGCAAACCAATTCAATCGGAAGGGAATGACGGTGCATATACCGCACAGTTCCGGAAGACATTATCAATTATCGAGAAGGATGAAACGGGTGGATTAAAGCCCGAATATCTGGCCCGTAAACTGGCTAAAATCCTGGAGAAGAAAAATCCGTGTCATAGCTATATTGTTGCAACGCTGGAACAAAAATTTGCTGTCGTACTTAAGCGGATTCTCCCGGGGTCGTTATTTGCCTCGATCCTCTCCTCCCATTACGGGATAAAATAATAGAACAGTATATTTGATAATAATTCAGCCCCTCAAGGTTTTAAAAACTTTGAGGGTCTATTTTTTCAAATAAAAAAAGGCCCGTTACCGGGCCTCCCTGAAAATATATAGTGTTGATAAAAATCATCCGCACTTGGAGGATCCGCAATCCTGACAGATCAGGCAACCCTCCTGGTAAATGACATTCGCTGAACCGCATCCCTCGCATTTGGCATCTTCTGCGGCTGTTCCGTTTGGAATATATTTCTTTAAAGCACGGGCTACGCCATTTTTCCATGTATTGATGGACTCGACGTCAAACTGAAGACTGGTAACCAGCTCAACAACTTTCTGAATTGGCATTCCATGACGTAACACACTGGAAATCAATTTTGCATAGTTCCAGAAGATCGGATTAAATTTAAAAGAGAGTCCCTCAATAGTTGTTTTATAACCTCTTGAATTGCGATATTGAAAATCGTAGCGCGAGGCTCCGGCTTCATCCCTACTCTTAATAATCCATCCCTCAGTTACCGAACGCGGTAAAAGTATACCGTCTTCATCGTCGGCTAATCCGGTGAAAATTTCATAAGGTTTGCCATCGATCAATCCAATAAAGGCGATCCATTTCTCTTTGTTATTTTGAAGTCTGACGATATCTGCTTCCAGAATCTCGGGGCGCTTTGTCGGAAAAACTCCCTCCTTATTTTTCTCCTTCGTGGAGATCAGCACACCCGAACGGGAACCCTCCCGATAGACGGTAACCCCTTTACATCCGCTTTCCCATGCGGCAAAATAGAGTTTATTAACCAATTCCTCAGTAGCCTCTTCCGGCAGGTTGATGGTTACCGAGATGGAGTGATCGACCCATTTCTGAATTTGACCCTGCATGCGAACTTTTGACAACCAATCGATATCATTTGAGGATGCTTTGTGATAAGGTGATTTGGCAACCAAAGCGTCTAACTCCTCATTGGAATAATTCCGTTTGAGTTCGAACCCGTTCACCTCCATCCAGGTCTTAAATTTATGGTGAAAGACCATATACTCCTCCCAACTGTCACCCATATCGTCTATAAAGTCCACGCGGGCCTCCTTGTCATTGGGATTGACTTTTCTGCGACGCTTGTAAACTGGCATAAAGACAGGCTCAATACCAGAGGTCGTCTGGGTCATCAGACTGGTAGTCCCCGTAGGGGCAATGGTCAGCAAGGCAATATTCCTGCGTCCAAAACGTGTCATATCTTTATATAGTTCCGGATCCGCCTGTGCCAGCCGCTGGATGAATGGGTTATTTTTTTCCCGTTTTGAATCATAAATAGGGAAGGCACCACGCTCTTTGGCGAGCATTACCGAACCGTGATAGGCTTCAAGGGCAACAATTTTGTGTACTTCAACCGAAAATTCAACTGCCTCTTCCGACCCGTATTGTAATCCCAGTGCTGCAAGCATATCACCTTCGGCTGTAATCCCAATTCCTGTGCGCCGCCCGTCGACTGCCATTTTTCTGATCTTTTCCCATAGGTTTATTTCAACTCTTTTGATCTCAGCTTCTTCCGGATCATGGAGGATCTTACTGTAGATAGCATCAATTTTTTCAAGCTCCAGGTCGATGATGTCATCCATAATTTGCTGGGTTTGACGTATGTGCTTCCGGAACAGATCAAAATTAAACTTTGAATTCGATGTAAATGGCTCATCGACATACGAATACAGATTCAGCGCAATTAATCTGCAGCTATCATAAGGGCATAGGGGAATTTCACCGCAAGGGTTGGTTGAAACGGTTTTATAACCCAGATCTGCATAACAGTCAGGTACCGATTCCCTGATAATCGTATCCCAGAAAAGAATACCAGGTTCTGCAGACTTCCAGGCATTGAAAACAATCTTTTCCCATAATTTAACCGCTTCAATATCCTTGGTATAGATCGGATTCGGACTTTCGATAGGATATTTTTGATGATAGGTTGTTTTGCTGCGAACTGCCTGCATAAACTCGTCATCAATTTTTACCGAGACATTGGCTCCGGTCACTTTCCCTTCATCCATTTTGGCATCGATAAAATCTTCAGAATCTGGGTGTTTTATAGAAACGGAGAGCATCAGAGCACCACGTCTGCCATCCTGAGCCACTTCGCGGGTAGAATTTGAAAACCGCTCCATAAACGGGACGATTCCGGTTGAAGTGAGTGCAGAGTTCTTTACCGGAGATCCTTTTGGACGGATGTGGGAAAGATCATGACCTACTCCACCCCTTCTTTTCATCAATTGAACCTGCTCCTGATCAATCATAATAATACCGCCGTACGAATCGGCACCATTGCCGACAACAAAACAATTGGATAATGAACCAACCTGAAAATCATTTCCAATTCCGGTCATTGGTCCTCCCTGTGGTACAATGTATTTGAAATCCCGGAACAGTTCAAATAATTCATCTTCTGTCAACGGATTCGGGTACATCTTCTCAATCCTCGCAATTTCCCTCGCTAACCGGCGATGAAGATCATCGGGAGTCAATTCGAAGATATTCCCGTAAGAATCTTTTAATGCATATTTATTGACCCAAACCCGGGCAGCGAGATCGTCACCCTTAAAATATTTAACAGATGCTAAGAATGCCTGATCCGGCGTGTAAGTTGTGGGAACATCATCTTTTTGCGGCGGGGTGATCTGTTTTACTTCCATTGTTTTTATTATTAGGTTGATTTAATTGGATTTATTACTACTTATAAACCGATATTTCTTGTTAGGAAATATACACAGGTATTATAGTTTCTGATTACATTTTTATTACAAAATATAAAAAGTTATCAACTTTATCTTGTTAGTTGACTGTATTACAGCAATATAAATATTTTAAAATTGGAAATTGTTTACAAAATAATATTTTCTCAGAATATTATTTTTCCCAAAGGTAAAGTGTGAAAAGCCATTAAGACATTTCAATCAGGGGTTTCCGGAAGTAAAGCGAAGGGGGACTAAGAGTGATTAATGAAACAGATATTTCACAATTTCTTTTGATGCGCCCCGGTTTTTATTAACATAACGACGGGCGATATTCGATGCCTTTAGGAGCTTTTCAGGATTTAAGCGGAAGCTCTCAATTTGAGTCTCAAGATCGGCAGAGTCATTTATACAGCTGGCAGCGCCAAGTCGAAGCATATCGTAGGCTTCCTGAAATTTGTGATAGTCGGGGCCGAAAATCACCGGAATTCCAAACACTGCAGGCTCAAGGATACTATGAATTCCTGAAGTGAAACCGCCACCTACATAGGCCAACATTCCATATCGGTAAATCGAATTCAGGTAACCATACCCATCAACTACCAGTACTTCGGCCTTTGACAGCTCCTCGTTGGTTGCACTGGAATAAAAGACGAAGTTTTTTTCAAGTGCGTTACCGATCCGTTCAAGTGTTTGGGGGGTTACTTCATGCGGGGCAATTACGAATTTTAGACCCGCTGAACTCTTATTTATATATGGGATAATGAGGTCCTCATCTTCCTTCCAGGTACTTCCGGCTATAATTGCCTTTTGACCCCCACAAAATGTTTCGAGCTTCTCTAATCTTGGTGCGCCATCCGCAATTTCACCTACCCGATCCAACCGCGTATCACCTGAGATAGAGACATTATTGAATCCATATTTATGAAGAATATCAAACGACTCCTGATTTTGGACAAAAATATGTTCGTAGGAGGATATTGCCTTAAGATACCACCTTCCCCAGGGTTTAAAAAAGACCTGGGATGGACGGAAGAGTGCCGAAAAAATATAGGTGGGAATTCCCTCTTCCTTTAACTGAGTCAGGAAATTGTACCAAAACTCGTATTTGATGAAAAAAACTTTCTTTGGCCGGACAATTTCAATGAATTTAATAGCATTTTTTTTAGTGTCCAGCGGGAGATAAAATACGTAATCGGCAAAGGGATAGTTTTTTCGCAATTCGTATCCTGACGGAGAGAAAAAAGTGAGCAGGATCTTGTACTCCGGAGAAAGACTACGAATAGCTTCTATTACAGGCATTCCCTGCTCAAATTCGCCAAGGGAGGAGGCATGAAACCACAAAATTGGTTCTCCGGGAATAATCGTTTCCTGCAACTTCACAAAGAGATCTTTACGACCGGCAATCCATTTTCGGGCTTTTTCGTTTCGTATCGAAACAATCCTAACCAACAGGTAATATCCGAATATTCCTAAGTTATAAAGCCACCTCATTTTATATAGATTTTGCCAGACAAATGTATTTCATTTAGATAAATAAATAAAATGAATAATACTTTATTTATCAGGCTGATATCCAGAGTCATCAGGTAGTTGTGACTGAAATGAAGCGAAAACTGCCAACTGATCGCATCGTTCATTTTCCGGAATATTGGCATGACCTTTAACCCATATGAATCTAACGCGATGCCTCTTGTATGCCTCCAAAAATCTTTTCCAGAGATCACTGTTTTTCTTCCCCTTGAAATGGATTTTGACCCAGTTAAATACCCAACCTTTCTCTACTGAATCGACAACATATTTTGAGTCAGTGTAGATCGTTACCTGGCTTGGTATAACTTTAAGCGCTTCAAGTCCGGCAATGGCAGCCATTAGTTCCATTCGGTTGTTGGTGGTTAGCAGATATCCCTGAGAAAGCTCTTTCCGATGTGGACCGGACATCAGGACAACCCCATAACCTCCCGGACCGGGATTACCCCGGGCAGCTCCGTCAGTATACATAATGATCTCGGGTAAATCCTGTTGCCCCATACTTTTTATGAAAAAAATGAGGGTTTAAATTCCTGCTCTTTCGCTGATCAGATTAACGGATCAGTTTCATTTCATTAACCAACTGACCTGCACCTGCGTACTTATCGATTGTCCATAAGACAAACCGGATATCCACACAAATACACTTTTGCAATTCCGGCTCATAGGCGATATCTCCGCTCATCGCCTCCCAATTGCCATCGAAAGCAATACCAATCAGTTCCCCGTCTCCGTTCATTACCGGGCTTCCCGAATTTCCTCCGGTTATATCGTTATTCGAAGTAAAACAGGTATGTAAGGAGCCATCCTTGTCTGCATAAGGCCCGAAATCTTTCGCATTGTAAAGGTCTATCAATCGTTGAGGAAAATCGAAATCAACATCCCCGCTGATCCCCTTCTCTGCATAACCTTTTAGTGTCGTAAAATAATTATAATAGGTTGCGTCGTGAGGCACGTACCCGTCAACCGTCCCATAAGTGAGCCGCATGGTAGAGTTGGCATCAGGATAAACCGACTTGTCCTTGTTCATCTCATTCAGACCGGCAACAAATAATCGGCGGGCTTTTTCAAGTTTAGAGGTTGTTTTACTCAGGTCATGCGAAATCGTGTTCATCGTTTCAAACATCGAACGCATCGCGACAAATGCCATATCATTTTCCAATACCTTGAGATTAGGCCTTTTTAAAAATGATTCAAGGGTGGTCTGGTCTGAAAAAATTGTTTTTGCAAACAATTTTTTTGCATAAGCATTGTAATCTCCTTTAAACTTCGATTCGATCTCACTAAAAAATCCGGGGATATATTTTTGATTAACCTTTTGGGAATACAATTTCAATAAAGCAGCGACAATTTTTTGATCTGTATTTGAATCATAATCCTTAAAATATTCATCCAGTGACCCCCTTAGTTCGGTGACGGCAGAACTAATTTTATCCTGATTCTCCCCTTTTAAAGCCTCGTCAAGAGAGGAAGCCTTCGCGGCAAATGCGAATATTTCTGCCCCCCGGAGCAGTGCCTCGCGGGCATATTCCAATGCAACCTTTTCATTCCGGCTTGCAAATGCTAAATTTATAGTGTCAAGAGAAGTGCCATATTTGGCCTTTCTTTCAGGGTTTATCTTCACCCAATTCAGGAAATCCTGTTCAATTGCCTGCTTTTTACCAATAACATTGAGTGCGGTGAGCCCTTTGTTCTGGCCAATCGAATATTTATAATAGTTTGAGCTTCTGGCAAACTTTGACGCATATTGAATCCTGGCCTTCTGACTGGTAGCCATATAGTCTCTGATAATATTTAGTTTGGCTTCCCGGGCTGTAATCCTCACTTCATTAACAACTTCCATTGTATACTTAACTTCATTTGAAGTGCGGTACCGGGTTGTTGTACCGGGGTAACCCATAACCATTGTAAAATCATTTTTATCGACTCCCTTTAGCGAAACCGGGAGGAAATATTTAGGGTGATAAGGAACATTTTCCTTGGAATATTCAGCAGGTTTACCATCAGGGGCACAATATACCCTGAACATGGAGAAATCACCGGTATGGCGCGGCCACATCCAGTTGTCGGTTTCCCCGCCAAACTTTCCGATCGACTGAGGAGGGGTTCCAACCAGCCTGACATCCTTAAATGTTTGAGATACAAAAAGATAGTATTTATTTGATTCGAAAAGACTTCTAACCCTTGCATCATAACCGGAAGCACCTTTAGCCTCTTTTTCAATTTTTGACGCCGCCTCCCGCACCTTGGCTGCACGGGTTTGATCATCCATATCAGGGGTAACATTCTTAAGTGCCTGATCTGTGACATCCTCCATACGAATCAGAAAAGTCACCGTCTTACCCGGATTGGAGAGCTCATCTTCATGTTTCATCGCCCAGAAACCATCCCGAAGATAATCGTGCGCCACTGAGCTGTGAGCCTGGATCTCCCCAAAACCACAATGATGGTTGGTTAACAGTAATCCATCAGCAGATATAATTTCCGCAGTACAGGAACCATAATCAAGGGCCACGACCGCATCCTTCAAGCTTGAGTGATTGATACTGTAAATTTGTTCTGCAGTAAGCTTACATCCTAATGAGTTCATTTTCTGGATATTCAACTTCCCAACCAGCGAGGGAAGCCACATTCCTTCATCAGCTTTGGTTTTAATTGTTAAAACAAATACAAAAACAAGAAGTACAATTAAACTTTTCTTCATTAGGATATTATTTATTTATAAATGGTTGATCTCCAAGACTAAAGAGTTAAGGTATTCAATTGGTTACGATTCTTGCTTATCCTTATCTCCGCAATACGCAGTCATTGACTTACAAGTGGGTTTACCCTCAAATAAAATTTTGCGGCAAAAGTAACTTTATTTATATAACTACCTCATGAATAATACTCATATTGTCTCTGTTTTAAGAATCTTTAGCAAAAACTTACTGACTTTGCTCTCTGTGGATGATTCACCCGATAAGGCTGTAATAAATGCACTCCCAATTATCGCCCCATTGGCAAAGTTTGACGCTCTTTGAAATGATACTTTATCAGAGATTCCAAACCCTATCAATCGTTTTGACTTCAGCTCCATTTTTCGGATGCGTTCAAAATAGGTGATCTGTTCTTTGTCACCCGACTCTTTAGCTCCGGTAGTTGAAGAGGAGGAGACCATATATATGAATCCATGGGAACAGGCATCAATTTTCCTGATTCTCTCATCCGGCGTCTGCGGCGTAATTAAAAAGATATTACTCAAGGAATTTTCCTCAAAAAACCCTTTATATTCGGCTTCATAAATCTCCAAAGGGAGATCGGGTATTATGGTTCCATCAATACCGGTTTCCCTGCACTTCTTACAAAAATTCTCTATTCCGTACTGCATTACGGGATTAAGATATCCCATTAAGATTAAAGGAATAGATACGCTTTTCCGAATCTCTTTCAATTGTTCAAATAACAGATGAATAGTCATCCCATTCTTTAAAGCAATCTCCGAACTTTGCTGAATCACCAGACCATCCGCAACCGGATCGGAAAAGGGTATTCCAATTTCAATCAGATCAGCCCCATTTTTCTCCAGTTCAGAAATAATAGTTACTGTATCGTTCAGATTCGGGTATCCTGCAGTGAAATAAATAGATAGTATATTTTTGTCTTTTCTGTTAAAGAGTGAAGTGATTCGATTTTCCATGATTTTTTGATTTTGACATACTGGTGCCGTTAAAGATTGAAAATGAAACAATTATTTTAGGGATTGGTAATATTTCAGATAGGTCTCCATATCTTTGTCGCCACGACCGGAAATATTCACCACAACTACATCGTCCGGCTTGAACTCAAGCATCCCGAGTGCAGCTAATGCATGTGCCGATTCGAGCGCCGGAATAATCCCCTCTTTTTGCGAAAGGTACAAAGCTGCCTTTAGGGCTTCTTCATCAGTGGCACTCAGAAATTGTGCTCTTTTGGTCACAAACAAATTGGCATGCATTGGCCCTATTCCAGGATAATCGAGCCCTGCGGAAATCGAATAAGGCTCTATGACCTGCCCGTCGGGTGTCTGCATTAACAGGCTCCGGCTGCCATGTAAAACTCCGGGACGACCCAGTTGGGTGGTGGCAGCCGACTCTCCGGAAGTAACTCCCAGACCGGCAGCTTCAACCGCGATTAACTGGACTTCCGGATTATCCAGAAAATGGTAAAACGCACCGGCGGCGTTACTTCCACCACCAACACAGGCAATAACGAAATCCGGCAATTCGCGGCCTGTCTTTGCCTTTAACTGCACCCTGATCTCTTCACTGATTACCGACTGAAATCTGGCGACCATATCAGGATAAGGGTGAGGTCCAACAACAGAACCAATAATATAATGAGTATCCACAGGATTATTAATCCAATCCCTGATTGCCTCATTGGTGGCATCTTTAAGCGTTTTGCTTCCGCTTTGAACTGAACGGACTTCAGCCCCAAGCATTTTCATCTTCTCAACATTAGGGGATTGCCTGGCGACATCAATCGCTCCCATATAAACAATACATTCCAATCCAGCTCTTGCACAAACAGTTGCGGTGGCCACTCCATGCTGACCAGCACCTGTTTCCGCAATAATCCGTGTTTTCCCCAATCGCTTTGCCAGCAAAATCTGACCAATTGTATTATTTATCTTATGGGATCCGGTATGATTCAGATCCTCCCGTTTAAGATAGATGTGCGTATTGTAATGCCCTGAAAGACGATCGGAATAGTAGAGCGGCGAAGGTCTGCCAGCGTAATCTTCTAGGAGCTGCCTGAATTCCTGTTTAAATGAGCTGCTTTCTATAATTTCCAAATAGGAGTTTTGAAGTTGGTTGATATTCTGATACATCATCTCGGGAATAAAGGCCCCTCCAAAAGTGCCGTAATACCCTTTATCGTCAGATTGATAATTCATTATACTATTTTTAGCTGTTTATATTTCTTAAATCTTTTATGAATGATTCAAGGTGTGAAATATCCTTTACACCTGGTTCTGTTTCAAATCCACTGTTCACATCAATTGCATACAACCTATTGTGATCTAAATATTTAATGTTAATGATGTCCGCGGGTTGAATCCCGCCACTCAGAAAAAAAGGTTTGTTTCCCCGATACTGATTCAGCTTTTCCCAATCGAACTTCAGACCATTTCCACCCCTCAAAATCCCCGCCGTATCGAAAAGATAATAATCACAGGAATTTTCATAAGGCAGAGCAATCCCGAAATCGAACTCAGGAGAAATGCTAAAAGCCTTTATTACAGGAATATGCAGATCTTTAAGTTTTTGACAATATTCAGGAAGTTCACTCCCATGAAGCTGGACCAGATCAAGCCTGCTGATTCTGAACCGCCGAATCAGGCTCTCCAGCGGCTCATCCACAAATACCCCGACTTTTTGAATTGCTTTAGGAATAGCGGCCTGAATTTCAGATGGAATATTTGCCCCAATATACCGTTTTGACAAGGGATGAAAGATAAAACCGATATAATCAGGATTAAGTTTAATCAGCTCCCCGATATTGTCAGGATTACGCATTCCGCAAACTTTTATTTTCAGAGCCATCAGATCCTCCATTATTTAAAGTTTTAACCTGGAGATAAAATTAGTACAGGTAAGGATTGGATCTTCGGTTTTCATAAAATTTTCTCCCATTAGAAAACCATTAAACCCACGACTGCGCAAATAATCAACTGTTTCAGGATCGCTTAACCCGCTTTCCGAGATTTTTACTGCGTCACCGGGAAGTTGGCCGAGCAATTTTAGCGAGCGATCCATATCGACTTTGAAATCTTTGAGATTACGGTTGTTAATCCCGATCATATCAACTTTTGTGTCAATTTTGTCGATTTCACTTTCATCATGCAACTCAAGGAGGACTTCCATTCCAAGCTCATGGGCAATTGAGGTGAAGCGGGAAATCTCCCTCTTACCTAGGACAGCTGCAATCAGCAAAATAACGTCAGCATTTAAAAATCTTGATTCAAACAGTTGGTATTCATCCACTATAAAATCCTTCCGGAGCATCGGAATTAAAGGGTTGGCTTTGCGAGCTGCAATAAAATCTACGGCAGAACCTCCAAAATACCGACTATCTGTAAGTACCGAAATTCCGGAAGCGCCGGCATCAGCATATCCTTTGGCAACGATCTCTGGTTGAACCCTGTCGTTGATCACACCTTTGGACGGGGACCTCCTTTTAAATTCTGCAATTATACCGCTGCACCCGGGACGTAATAACCGGGTTGACAAGGAATTGCGATTGGCACTAAAATCAGTTTCAGACTCTAATTCCGAAACTGAGATGAGTTGTTTTTGTGCCAAAACTTCTCTGCGCCGGTTTGCAACGATTTCATCCAGGATAGTACTCATTGGAGGGAAATTAATTTCGTGAAAACTTTCAGTGCCTTGCCTCCTATCAGTGACGATTTGGCCTCTTCGACGCACTGTTCCAAACCTTTTCCCGGGAAATAGGTCGAAAGAGCCATGGCTGCGTTTGTAATTACGACAGAATTTTGGGGCAAAGTTCCTCTTCCTTCCAGAACATTTGTGAATATGGCGGCAGTACCGGGAACATCTCCCGAGCCGGCCAGCTCCTCTGCCTTAACAATGCTCATTCCTAATTCATCGGGTGAAATAATTCTGTCCGATTTATTGGCAAGAACCTTAAAATCACCCGTAAGAGAGATCTCATCATACCCGTCCAAACTATGAATAATCGCATAGTTGACATTGCTCTTCTGGTAGAGGTAATTATACATTCTGGCCAGTTCGAGGCTAAAAACTCCAACTACCTGATTTTGCGGTCTGCTTGGATTCACCATCGGACCAAGCATATTGAAGAAAGTTTTGAGTCTCAATGCCCTGCGAACTGAGGCAACATTCTTCATTGCCGGATTAAATAACGGAGCATGCAGGAACGTTATTCCGCATTGATCCAGTTCATTATGTAACCTGTCATGATTATTCGAGAATTTGTAACCCAGGTGTTCCATGACATTCGATGATCCGCAGCCCGAGGAGGCAGCATAATTCCCATGCTTTGCAACTTTCGCACCGGCTCCTGCGACCACAAATGCAGATAGGGTAGAAATATTGAAAGTATCTTTCCCATCTCCGCCGGTACCGCATAAATCAATGGAATTAAAATCGGAGAAATCAATAGGAATTGCAGTTTTCAGCAAGGCGTTCCGAAATCCTTCCAACTCATCAATGCTGATTGTGCGCATATTGAATACAGTGATAAAGGCTGCAATCTCGGCGTCGGTAAGTTTACCTCCGGTAATTTCAGTGAGAATATCTTCAGCTTCCTGTTTTGTTAACCTTTTGTATTCGAAAAGGTAATTCAGAATCTCTCTCATATTTATAAAGTTGAGGGTTGATGTAATTTAATTTTAAAACAATCACTAATTTTCATTCTTTCATTAACCTAATGCCTTATCCAGTTTTCAAGTATCTTCTCGCCAATAGGGGTCAAAATTGATTCCGGATGAAATTGAACACCTTGAATATCAAATGATTTATGTTGGAATGACATGATTCGACCTTCCTGATCGAGGCTGGTTATTTCAAGAACCTCGGGGAGCGATTCTCTTTCTACGATCCATGAATGGTACCTTCCTGCGTCAAAGGTTTCCGGAATATGATTAAAAAGGTAGGACTTGGCAACAATTGTGATCGGGGTGGCGACCCCATGAAGGACATCATTCATGTTTTGTAAAGTTCCGCCAAATGACTCGCCAATAGCCTGATGCCCTAGACAAACACCCAGCATCGGTTTTTTTCCTGCATAGTCGCTAATGATGGCAAGCAAGGAGCCGGCCTCTTCAGGGAGTCCAGGTCCCGGTGAAAAGACGATTTTATCATACAATCCAGGCTCATCTTTCGCCACTTCGTCATTTCTTCTGACCTCAACTGTTACCCCTTCAAACTTTTTTAATGCATGAACAAGATTGTAGGTAAATGAGTCGTAATTATCTATAACTAATATTTTCATTTTCAGTACCTTTTAATTGATTAATTTAAATTAGCAATTCTCTGTTACTTAATTCCCGTGGCCATTACAATAGCTTTCTTCAGAGCCGCAAGTTTATTGACCACTTCCTGCAATTCACTCTCTTCGTCAGAGGCAGCAACTATCCCGGCCCCGGCCTGGTAAAAGAGCGTATTGTTTTTACTGAGGAATGAACGAATCATGATCGCATGGTTAAACCCATTGTCGAATCCAATAAAGCCGATGCATCCGCCATAGAATCCCCTGTTCTGGTTTTCATATTTATCAATCAGTTCCATCGCCTTAAACTTTGGTGCTCCCGAAAGCGTCCCTGCCGGAAATGAGTCACCCATCACACGCACAGGATTAGATCCGGCCGGAAGTTTGCCGGTAACTTTAGAAACCAGATGAATCACATGTGAATAGAACTGAACTTCCCGAAAAAGCTCCACCTTAACATCTGTTGCATTCCGGCTCAGGTCATTTCGGGCAAGATCGACCAGCATTACATGTTCTGCATTCTCTTTGGGATCTTTTGAGAGCTTTTCAGCGAGCAGACGATCCTGTTCGTCATTACCCGTCCTGCGAAACGTTCCTGCAATCGGATTGATCGAAACTTTCCGTTGATTGATCTGAAGCTGGGCTTCCGGCGAGGAACCAAATATCTTGTAATTCCCGTAATCGAAATAAAACAAATACGGAGAAGGGTTAATGGATCGAAGGGCGCGGTAAACATTAAAATCGTCACCAAGAAATTGTTGTGAGAACTGCCTGGATAAAACAATCTGGAAGACATCACCCCTAAAACAGTGTTCCTTCCCTTTCGTGACCATAGCCTTATATTCCTCGTCAGTAATATTTGAGCTTTCGCTATTCACTGTATCAAAGGAGAATGTTGCAAAATTGCGACTGGCCAGCAAATCTTCAATGACATTCAACGAAGAGGTCTCCCCATCGAAAAGATTCTCAATCAGTTGTATGCGATTTTGATAATGATTTATTGCAATGATATAATGATAAAAAGAGTAGTGAACTTCGGGTATTTCGTAAGCAGGCTTCACCGGGTGATTAAATTTGATTGTTTCAAAGTATTGAACCCCATCGTAACTTACATATCCAAAAAAACCGTTGGCCGGAATTCCCGGTAAATTATTTAGAGATTTAAAACAATTAAAGAATGCTTCCATCTCATCAGCAAGCTGCCCTGGTCTGGTAATTTTGCAATTCTCTATTTTTCCGTCAGGATATTTACGGGTGGAGTTAAATTGTGCCACTTCTATCGATGCTTCTGGTTTAAGACAGATAAAAGAATAGCTGTTTTCAAGGCTGTGATGATCGGAGCTTTCAAGCAGCAGCGCATTTGGAAAAATATCCCGCATTTTGAGGTAAACACTTACTGGAGTGACAGTATCTGCCAGGATCTCTGTAACACTGGTTTTAAATTGGTACTTTTTCATATTTTTTAGTTAAAAAATTTATAAATAAAAAAACGGTTTATCGTGATCCGATAAACCGTTTCTGTCGCACAAGGCAATAAATCAGGATATCCATTCACGTTTGTATAAAGTATTCCTGCCAACGCCAGCCACGTATATTTTGAGAATTTTGCTTCATTGTTTCTATTGTTTATTTCAATTAGAATTGCTTAAAAATAAAAAATCCGGCTCACCTGTAAAAGGTAAGCCGGATATATTTTAAAAAATACAATATGGCTTCACCTCAACAGAGGAAAGTGTTGCCCCACCAAAGCCATATTGATTTAAATGTCTTCATTTTTATAAATTAACCGGTACAAAGAAAAACAAAAAAATCATTCAAACAAAAAAAATTTAAGTTTTTAGTGGATCCAACATTCAAAAAATAATTCCTAAAAACAGGTAACAATTTTACAGCGAAATTAACTAAGATGCATAAGGATGAAAGCTGAACGATGGGTTATTATAATCAGGTTAGAGTATTTGCCTGACAATAAAGCGGTCGGTTAGGTCTTGGGTTCTTTTTATTCGTTCTTTGATTAGTGTCTTGAATTTTAAATTCTGCCGGATCGTCTTATTTTAAAAGCAAATTTGCAGAGAAAAATCATTTTTAGGTTTATCTTATTGGCTAATTTGTAAACAGATTTAAAGTTTTGCATATATTTACACCAAAATTAATACAGCGTATCTTTTAACATGACGTAAATATTTTTTACTTAAAAGAGAACATGTATTCCCGTGTTTACTAAGCACGAAAGTCGATATTGCAAAAACTCAGAATATTTTTTGAAAATGAAAAAATATACCGATCAGGAAATTATTCAAGGTATAAAATCAGGCGAATCATTTGCTGTAAGATTTCTTGTCCGGGATTTTCTTCCGGTAATAAGGTATTTTATATCGAAAATCAATGGTAATGAAGAAGATGCGAAAGATATTTTTCAGGATGCATTATTCATTATTATTGAAAAAATTTACAATAACGATTTAGTTCTTCAGGGGACCTTATCGACTTATTTGTTCGCCATCTGTAAGAATTTATGGCTTATGGCGCTAGACAAACAGAAAGCTGCTAAAAATTACGAACTGCGTCGTTCAACCGGTCATCATGAAAATGATTTTACCGAGTCAGTTGATAGTGGCTTTTATGAGAATATCTTTAAACAATGTTTTGATTCAATGGATGAAGTATCACAGAAAATCCTTAAAATGTATTGGATGGAGATTCCGCCAACTGAGATTGCCAGGAAATTAGGATATACTTACGGGTATGTTCGGAAAAAGAAAAGTGAAAGTATGAAAGAGTTAAAAAATCGGATTATTTGTCATACAGATTATAAAGAATTGGAACGAAACCTAAATATTAAACAACCAATCAGTAAATACTATGAATAGTTATAATGAATTGATACTTAATATCAATCAGGTGAAATGACAATAAATGAGCGGGAGCAGTTTAATCGCGATTTCTTAATCAATATTGATTTGAGAAAAGAGTTTGCGTTCCAGGAGAAGCTGGATAAAGTAATGAAAAAGAACCTATTTTTGGAAAGCATTGAAAGCGATCCCGATTTGATTAAAGCCGAAGTTCTTGCCCAGCGGGATATTGATAATTACCTAAATAAGGAAAGATCTGTGAACCATAAGAAGATTGGTAGTATCTTCAAGGTAGAAACAGAAATTGAAATCCGGAAAAGGATTGCCAAGGCCGAAGTTGAAATGGTTTTGTCGGGAATTGATGATATATCAGAGGAATGGGTTAGAGATTTTGAAAAACGCAAGCCTCTCCTTCAACATAATAAAGCTGCCAGACAAATTACCGATTTTATTAGCAGGTCCGAAAGCTTCAATGAAAAAGTCATTCAAATGCCAGGCAATAGTTTCCGAATCACCAGAAAAGTGGTGTTCCAGGCCGCTGCTGCTGTGTTGATTCTTTCTTTGTTGCTATTTAAGTCGCTTATTCCTGGCTATTCCGGAGATTCTGTTTTCACTAACTATTACCAGCCTCTTGAAGCAAATTCCTATCAATTGAGGGGCAGTGTACAGGATGTTGTGGGCGCTAAATTGCAGGAGGGTGTAGGTTATTATTTGTCTAAGGAATATGGAAAGGCAGAAATTGCTTTTGATAATTTGAGAAAGATGAATAAAAACATGCCTGAATTACTCCTGTTTTCCGGTCTTAATCAAATGGGACAGAATAATTTCACTGCCGCAATAAATACTTTTAATGATCTTATTTCTCATGAAGATCAGTTTGTTCCGGAGGCTCAGTGGTATTTAGGACTATGTTATATAAAAACCGGGGATACAGCCAAAGCCCGTTCTTTGCTGGCCGTACTGTCCGAAACTGAAGGGATTTACAAGGGAAAAGCTCAATTAATCCTCAAGAACCTTAAACGATAACCTAAAAAGGTTATAAGAATTAAACTTAAAAGAGCCGTGGAAAGAACTATCCATGGCTCTTTCCACCAAATCCTTTTAATGGCTGAAACATCTCCTACAAGTGTGTAGGCCGCCCAATATCTTGGATTTACAAAGGAGGGTGAGGTACTGTTTATATAATCCAGCTTAGCCATTCTCATTGCCTTGTTTTTAGGCTCCCCAGCCGATAGATATTTATAAAAATCGCCCATAATTTTTGACCCGGCAATGTCTTCAACGGGCCAGAGAGTTTCTACCACCGATGGAACACCTGCAAGGATAAAGCTTCGTGAAAGGCTCATTAAACCTTCTCCGTTATAAAGCTTTCCGTTTCCCGTATTACAAGCGCTTAAAACGACCATTGGTGATTTAATATTCATTTGCCCGATTTCATAATTATATAAATGATAATTCCCCGGAAGACTATCGTTTGGAGTGAATATTAAACTTGAAGTACCTGCATGGACAGTGTCCAGCTCAGCATGCATAGCCAGATGAAGCACCGCCCCGCTTTTCAGCTTTGATGAAAAATTGGAGCGTGTGGCCTTGCTCCCACTTAGGCTGATTCCGTTAAAGTTATTCAGGATGCTTTCAATTTCCAGATTATTGTTCTTCAGAGATTTATACATTTTTTTATCATCTGATATACGACTCGAATATTCAGGCGCAAACCCGATAACCTTAGGCCAAAATTGATTATTTGAATGAGTAGTCCAGAGTGTGTTGGTGGAATAACCATAAGAAATAGAATAATCTCTGATTAAATAGGCTAATTCCGCATAATTAATCTGTTTTTTCTTTACCCAGGTGGTTAAAAATGCATCGAATGGCAGGTATAAAAGATCTTCATCCGGAATTATAATCAGTTGCTTTCCCCTAAAATATTTTTCCAGAGGTTGAATTAAAACAGTATAAGCTTTATAAAGCCGCAGATTTAATTTATTATAATTATCAATTCCTTTTTCTTCCGTAAACTGATTGGTTAATTGGGCTCTCAGACCGGATAAATCTGCAGACATAGTACTGTCAATTAATTCTGTATGGCAAAACAGATCTTTTTGAGTAACTAAAAACTCAAACAGGTTCCTTTCGCCATTGTCTCTGACTTCAGAGTACACATATTCAATTAAACTTTCATCGGGTTTTAAATTGGATTGAATTGTTTTAAAATCTACGATATTTCCTCGTTTTAATTTATCTGTAAACCTGGGATATTTTTGTTCAATCGTCTCTGCATTTTTCTCCAGGGCCCTGTTTAAATTGAATTGCTGATCCTTCCAGTAGGCGAGCTTAACAGTATCAGGTGTTAACATGGCCGATTCATTCCGGATTAGTGCAGTGAATGCCGATATATTATTTTGAATCTCATTTTCTCTGTTTCGGAGAGAGTCGGATATTTCGTTGTTGGAAAACGATTTATTCCTGGCAATTTCATACTTGAGTTCATTGGCAGTCGATTGTTGGGCTGTTTGATAGGCCAGATGCAAAAACCTCTTTTCCTTGGTGATACTATATAACTTTAAGGCCGTTTCTATGGCCTCAGTAAAGACATTTCTTTGTTTTTCATTAAATATTAATCTGGTTTCTTCATCCCTATAATCCACCCGTATTTGATTCGTCATCTCTATTGCAAGGCTCTTAGTATTCAAGCTTAAGATAAGATCGTTGATTTGCCTGTCTTTATCCGGTTCTTGGTCGGCCATTCTGGCGAGGGCATCCGCTTTTGCTTTCAACACCCTAAGCTGCCACAAGTTGACTATAATATCTTTTAACGGAGGATTTGATTCAATCCTGAGATCGTCAAAATCTTTTGTTCCTGAGGTCAGGGTTTTTTGATAATAGGTCAGTGCTGTTGGGTAATCTTTTATAAACTGGTAATAGTCACCCAATAACTGATAGCAATTGGAAGTAACCTGATTCTTTTGTCCAAAATTTATCAAGCTAATATTCAGCGCTTTCTGAATTGGCTCTAATGCGTTAGCATTTTCATTAATGGATAAAAGAAAATGACCATATTCAAGGTAGATATAGACAAGGTTGTATCCATAATTCCCATTTTTCGACTCCGACTGGCTGATACTTAGCTTGAAGTATTTGTCAGCCATTGGATTGATCCCCATTTTAGCATAGGTATTTGCCATTTGCTTGTACAACACATCTTTCCCGGGCAGGTTATACTTGTCTTTTAATAATAAACTTGCTCTAAATGAAGATAAAGCCTGGTCAAATTTATTTAGCTTTAAATATATGCTTCCGGCATTAAGGTTTAAGACTGAGGTGGTCTTTTGTTTTTGCAGCCCGGCCCAGCTGCTTTCAGGAATAGATCTGATCGCTTTCTCGCAGTAATCCATCGCTTTAATGAAGTCCCCCTTAATGGCATAAATATTCGATAGGTTGCCATAAATACTTACTAAAACAGCCTGATTAGGAATAGTATCCTTAAAATAGATTTCTTCTGCAACATTATAATATTCCAGGGCTACATCATACTCCCCCAGATTCTTGTGTGCAATTCCAAGATTGTTATTTAAAACCAGTTTTTCTTTAAGTGATAATTGCAATTTTGAATTAAGAAGCCCATCCAGGCAATTGACGGCATCCTTGAAACGACCTTTTTTCATAAAGGTTTCATAATCCGTCAAAATTGCTTGATAGGACTTAATCTTAGTTTCCTGGGCCGGTAATTCGATGCTCAGAAATGCTAAAAGCATCAAAAAAATAAGTTTTAAAATCATCATTCACAGAGATAAATTTGCCTCTACTTATCTCGGGCAAGATAATAATTTGCTAAACCAATTTAAGATTGGCAATCAATGAATTTTAATAATCTTCAAAATCGGGGATTATGGAGGAGTTTCGGTGGATTATCCCCGTGAGGGAGGAAGGGTTAAAAACAAATTAAACCCTCATTATTAGGTATATATTTATATTCAATACAAAAAGGTCATATCTGTTAGGATACAACCTTTTTGCAAAAGGCTTTATAATTGAATGTTTAAATGAATTTAACTGCGGGCATTGGATGCGGCAGTTGGCATAACTTTAGGAACCGAAATAACCAATACCGGAAGTTGTTGAATACTTGCAGCTGATAATGGAAGATCCTCTCCGCCACTTGAAGGAATCGGAGGAACCGTTGATACCGGACTACCTCCACCCTTAAGACTGATCATTTCATCGTTATTTAAACTCTTAAACTGGCCTTCAAAGCCATTGTTTTTTGAGGATACGTAAGTTTTGTTTTTCATCGCAATTTATCTATTGGATTTAAATATAATTTAATAGGTATTCCCTATTGATTGTTACCCGAATTTGTATTAATAAATTTATGGAAAATGATCAAAATTTAAAATTTAAAATTAACTGACTGAAATTCAAGAATATATCGCATCCCATAAATTCATTATTATTGAATTTATTTTCCAAAAGTATTAAATAATTTGATTTAACAGGTGTTAATTTCAGATTACAAAATATATTTAGCTTACTTTTACAATTCAGGGAAAAAATTATAACCTTGAATTGCTGACAACTTAAGCCATATTAAATACTGATATTCAATTAAATACCAATTATCTGGCAAACTATGCAATTTCCCTTTTTCAAGCAACTTGACGCTATGGACTGCGGGCCCTCCTGCTTACGCATGATTGCAAAGTACTTTGGTCGTAGTTATTCTTTACAGCATGTGCGAAATCTTTCGCACGCCACCCGTGAAGGGATATCTATGCTGAGTCTCAGTGACGCTGCCGAGAATTTAGGTTTTAGAACCAGAGGAGTTCGCATCACCTGGGAGCAGCTAAAAAATGAAGTGTCGCTCCCATGTATTGTCCACTGGAATCAGAATCATTTTGTAGTCGTTACTTCCATTACGGGAAAAGCAAAATTCCCGTATTTTTCGTGGAAAGCGGGAAAAGGCGAAGTTGTTCATGTTGCAGATCCGGCTCAAGGAATATTAAAATATAGCAAGGATGAGTTTTTAAATTGCTGGTCAGGGCGAAGCAAGGAAGGTGTGGCACTTTTGATTGAACCGGCACCCGGGTTTTATAAGGAAGAGACTGATAATGAGAGTTCAAATCGGTATAGTTATTTATTTAACTATTTACGACCGTATCGGAAATTCATTATTCAACTACTACTTGGGATGTTAACGGGTAGTTTTGTCAGCATGATTTTCCCTTTTCTGACCCAATCTATTGTCGATTACGGGATAGGCAACAGTGACCTGAATTTTATTGGATTGGTATTAATTGCTCAATTAGTGCTGACTTTCGGCCAAACAGCCAATGAGATGATCCGGAACTGGATTATGTTGCATGTCACTACCAGAGTAAGTATTTCCTTAATCTCCGATTTTCTAATCAAACTGATGCGATTACCAATCTCATTCTTTGATTCCAGGATGATAGGAGATATCATGCAACGAATGGGGGACCATAGTAGAATTCAGACTTTTCTGACCACTTCACTCGTCAATATCCTGTTTGCTTCCATTACTCTGGTGATTTATACGGTTATAATGGCCACCTACCATCCGGGTATCCTGCTCGTATTTTTTATTGGAAGTATCCTGTATATCGGATGGGTTCTGCTTTTCCTTAAAAAACGCAGAACACTCGATTACAAACGCTTCCAGCAGGCATCTGCAAATCAAAGTAATATTGTTCAGTTGATCACAGGTATGGCTGATATAAAACTTAATAATTGCGAAAAACAAAAACGGTGGGAATGGGAACGGATACAGGCAAAATTATATAAAGTAAATATCAAAGGGCTTCTGCTCAATCAGAATCAGATGGTTGGAGGAACTTTCATTAACCAGACCAAGGATATTATTATCTCTTTCATGACGGCAAGGGCTGTTGTTAACGGGGATATGACCCTTGGTATGATGATGGCAGTACAGTACATTATCGGCCAGCTAAATGCACCCATTCAGTTGTTTATAGGTTTTGTACAATCAGCGCAGGATGCTAAAATTTCGTTGGAAAGGTTAGGTGAAATAAACGATAAAGAAGACGAAGAAGAACCTGGAAAGATGAAAATAACCGAAATTCCTCCGGGGAAAGATATAGTTTTGAAAAATGTAACTTTTCAGTACGAGGGACCCTCATCTCCAAAGGTTCTGAAAGAGGTAAACCTTGAAATTCCGGCTAATAAAATTACAGCCATTGTAGGATCCAGCGGAAGTGGAAAAAGTACACTGGTAAAACTTATCCTTGGATTTTACCGGCCGATTCTTGGTGATATATCTTTGGGCGGAGTTAACCTGGAACGTTACAGCCAGCAGCAATGGCGCAAAAGTTGTGGCGTTGTATTGCAGGAGGGCTTTATTTTCTCCGATTCCATTGCCGGAAACATTGGCATTGGTGATGAGATTCCCGATTCTGCCAGGATTGAAAACGCGGTTAATTCTTCCAATATCAGATCCTTTATCGAATCACTTCCATTAGGTTACGCCACCAGAATTGGAAGTGACGGACACGGATTAAGTACCGGTCAAAAGCAACGGATTCTGATTGCCAGATCGATATACAAGGACCCTGATTACCTCTTTTTCGATGAAGCAACTAATGCACTTGATGCTAAAAATGAGTTAATTATAATGGAAAACCTGACTCATTTCTTTAAAAACCGGACTGTAATTGTTGTAGCTCACCGATTAAGTACTGTTAAAAATGCAGACCAGATTGTCGTACTGGAAGAGGGTGTAATCGTCGAAAAAGGGACGCACGCAGAGCTTGTCGAGAGAAAAGGAGTCTATTTTAAACTTATAAAAGACCAGCTTGAACTTGGTAATTAGTAAGAGAAACTCTTAACCGACATTTCTTCTGCTTTCTGTAAAATATGCTATTGAATCTATACGTATCATCATGACCGGGAAATCAAATTTAGAGACTTATTTAGAAGCTCATAGTGAAGAGGTACAGGATATTATGTCGTTTATCCCGAATCATGTCATCCGATGGGGATTGACCGTGATTTTTATAGTGTTTGCAATGCTTGTTGTTGGAAGCTATTATTTTAAATCACCGGAGATTATTAGAGCCCCTATGATATTAACAACCAAAAATCCACCTGTTTCATTAATCAGTAAATCAACCGGGAAAATTGACAGGCTTTTTGCAACAGATGGCCAAAATATTGATGAAAAGGGTAATATCGCATTAATCAATAATCCCACTGATTTCTCTCATTATCTTTTACTTAAAAAAGAGTTGGCAGATTGTTTAAAAATTCAGGATTGGGATAATCAGGTTTTTGCCGTTGAATTATCTGAACACCTAGTCCTGGGTGAATTGCTGACTACTTACGGCCCATTTTTGAAAAACCGGAATAACTTTAAACAATATCTCAGCCAAAATTTTCTTCCTCAAAAGATAGAATTAATCAAAAAGCAGATAATTAAGCATCAGGAATATTATCAGACCTTATTGCATCAAATGGAGATTCAGCGAAATGACCTGGTCTTATCTGACATAAGTGACCTGCATGCTGATCGGGTAGAATCAATTCTGCAACAAAATGCCGCAGAATATTCGAGATTGAATCTTGATATCGATTCCGCGAAATCCATCTTTGTCCGAATTGAGGAGAACTCATTTCGAATAGAAGCCCCACATTGCAGCTTTTCAACAAGCCAAATAGAGGCAGTCTGGAACAGCAGTACTTATTTTGACCCTTTCATTGCAAATGGGACAACAAAGGATCCGAATTATTTAACCTGGAAAGAGAACTGGAATAAAACTCTTGGCGGCCTCTTTTCTTCCCTGGAATCAACCAAATGGTTGAATTTCTATCAGGATTTTTACGAAGAGAACCGGTTCAGTCAGTTTGTTCTTTCTAAGAATACAGGATTAAAATGGCCTTCTTACATTTGTTCAAACGACATTAATTATCTTAACAATTTTTTTGAAACTAAAAAAGAACGTCTGCTCGAGCTTATGGACCAGGGATGTATAGAGAAAGCTTTGGGAGATTGTGTCGGGAATTGCAACAGTTTATTTAATACTCAGATTCATACGAGTAAATACGAAATTAACTGCCCTTTAACAAGAAATGCCTATCTGGTGAGATGTAGTGTGGTGGGGAATGAATATTTTATGGGAAAAATCAGGGCCAGATTGGATAAGGAAGGTAAAATAATAGAGAGCATTACAGACAATTATACTGAGATATACCCTCCAAAGGAGATTAAAATGAGGGCAACTCAGATCATGAATGAACTTAATCTATTACATGGAGTCTTTGATTTTATTGTGACAGATGAATCGGAATGGTTTTTTGATGCCTTAAATCCAATTGGTCAATACCAATGGGTCGAGGATATTAAGGGAAATGATATATCATCCAGCATCGCAAAATGGCTGATGATGAATAATTAATAAGTACCGTGAGAGGATGCTTAGAATTGCTGGTTAAGAAAGTTTCGTTTTAAAGGGGAGTTGTGCAAATCTCCCCTTTTGCTTTTTTTAAATTCCATTATCCTCTGTTTATGACTGTAATATTTAGGGATGAATTTGATATCCCAACGAAGCTGTGTTTGAAAAAACAATCCGTATAATCCTGTTAAACAGCAATCAGTATAAAAAGATTCCAAGAGAAATGAAGTATTTTTGATTTTTCCACCGGACAGCAGTAAAAAATAATCTCTCTTTAGTTTTAGCAGAATTTAGCATCCATTTATTGTAGTGATCATTTCTTAGACCCATAAGAAACTTGGGATAACCTGGAAGAATTCTCCCAATTTATCACTACATTTGAGAATTAAAGGTTTTATTTTGAGGAAAAAGAATCTCATATTAACGGTCAGGATACTAGGCTTAACACTTTGCATTATATCTGGAATGCCATTTGGGGGCTTTACGCAGCAAGATCCTGTGTATACACAATATTTGAATAATCTTTTGGTCATACAGCCTGCTTATGCAGGAATCTCTGAGGATTTAAATTTTACCGCAATTTCACGCGCACAATGGATAGGATTTGATGGTGCTCCAAATACAAACACCTTGGCTATTAGTGGTTCAATTCCAAAATATAATGTTGGAATTGGATTTTCCATTGTAAATGATACCTGGGGTCCTGTAAAACAAAATGGAGTTTATACCGATTATTCGTTTCGGGTAAAGGTTTCCGATAGTCAATTTCTCTCTTTTGGATTAAAAGGTGGGATCAATATCTATCAGTCGAATCTAACCGATTTGACAATTAATCAAAATCCGGATTTAGTTTTTGCCTATGATATCAAATCTAAGCTACTTCCAAATGTGGGAGTTGGGATTCTGTGGCATAGTGACCGTTTTTTTTTCGGTGCATCTTCTCCAAAGATATTACAAAATGCGGTTGAAAGCACCGATGGGGTAAAAGTCTACCGTGAAGTTCGCCATTTTTATGCAATGGGAGGTTATGTATTTTTTATCAACGATATTTTTAAGTTCAAACCAACAGTATTGCACTGTTGGGCGTTAAATACCCCTATTTACACCAGTTACACCGATTTTACGGCAAATTTATTGTTTTTCGACCGGGTATGGGTTGGAGCCACTTACCGATTGAAAAACTCTTATGGCCTCATATTCCAATTCAGTGTGAATCCTCAGCTTAAATTCGGATACTCCTATGACCTGATGACTTTCCGACCGACCCAGGTTAATTCAGGTACCCATGAGTTTATGATCAGTTACGATTTTGTAACTATTCGAAGAGCCCACCATAACATCCCAAGATATTTCTAAAGATAGGTAAAACGGACCCTGCCTCCCCCGGATCAGAAAAACATTTTATAAAAATTCAGCTCCTTCGAAAAAGGGATACCTGATACTGCTAATAAAAATGCTAAATTCTAATCCTAAATTGAAACATCTATCATTCCAGATAGGTGTAACCATATAATCCGGAACGGTAGTTTGAAAGGAATTCCTTCCCTTCTTCTGCCGTAATAATTCCCGATTTAACGGAGGAGGTCACCCATGTCTCGACTGTCCTGACTAATTTTTTCGGATTGTACTGAACATATTCAAGTACCTCTGCAACAGTCTCTCCATCAATAATCTGATCGATACTATAACCCTTGTCATCAACAGAAACATGGACCGCATTCGTATCTCCGAAAAGGTTGTGTAAATCTCCCAGAATTTCCTGATAGGCACCTACCAGAAATACCCCAATATAATATGGTTCTTTAGGTTTAAGTGAATGGACAGGAAGGTAATAGGAAAGGTTTCGGGTAGAGATAAAATTATCAATTTTCCCATCTGAATCGCAGGTGATATCCTGAAGAGTGGCTGACCGGTCGGGCTTCTCATCGAGGCGTTGGATAGGAATGATCGGAAATATCTGGTCGATTGCCCATGAATCGGGTAATGACTGAAACAGTGAAAAATTACAGAAATATTTATCGGACAATAATTTAGGAAGATTTATCAGCTCCTCCGAAACATGCTTCATCCCATTGGTCATCTGTTGAATCTCCTTGGCAATTGACCAGAATAACCGTTCAATTTTAGCCCGGGTCTGAAGATCGAGTAATCCGAGGCTAAACCGGTCAAGTGTCTCCTCACGAATCTGTTGGGCATCGTGCCAGGTTTCGTGCATACGGGTTTGATTCAGGGAATTCCAAAGCGAAAAAAGCTCCTTAAGTAATTCATGGTCATTGGCATCAATCTCCTCCTCCTCTTCCCAGATAGGTAAACTTGTTGCTTCAAGAACCTCAAATATCAGGACTGAATGATGGGCCGTAAGTGACCTGCCCGATTCGGTGATAACGTTTGGGTGAGGAAGATTATTTTTATCACTCACGTCAACCATAGTGGATATCACATCATTAACATACTCCTGTATGCTGTAGTTGACACTGCTTTCGCTGTTTGACGACCGGGTGCCGTCGTAATCGACTCCCAATCCTCCGCCGATGTCAACAAAACTGATATTATACCCATTCTGATGCAATTGCACATAGAACTGGGATGCCTCACGGATTGCAATTTTTATACGTCTGATTTTATTGACCTGACTACCTATATGAAAATGAACCAGGTGAAGACAATCTTTCATCTTGTTTTTTTCTAGAATATCCAGCGCATCGAGTAACTCGCTGGAGGTGAGTCCAAATTTGCTCACATCGCCACCTGAATCTTCCCATTTTCCACTTCCTGAACTTGCAAGCTTGATCCGGATACCCAGATTAGGCCTGATTTTAAACTGCTTTGCAATCTTTATGATCAGTTTTAGTTCACTTAATTTTTCCACTACCAGGAAGATGCGACGGCCCATCTTTTGTGCAAGCAGTGCCAGTTCGATATAATCCTCATCCTTATATCCGTTACAAATGATCAGTGAATCGTTGTCTGTATTAATTGCAATTACGGCATGTAATTCAGGTTTTGATCCGGCTTCAAGTCCAATATTGAATTTTTTACCATGGCTTACAATCTCCTCAACCACGGGTCTCATCTGATTCACCTTGATGGGATAGATGATAAAATTCTGAGCTTTGTACAAATATTCTTCAGAAGCTGTTTTGAAACAACTGGCCATTTTTTCAATCCTGCTGTCCAGAATATCCGGGAACCGGATCAACATTGGAGCAGAAACATCCCGTAACTGAAGTTCCTCAACCAACTCCTTAAGGTCAACTTCCACCCCATTTTTCCTGGGTGTTACCACAACGTGACCTTTATCATTGATCGAAAAATAATTAATTCCCCATCCAGTGATGTTATACAGCTCAGCAGAGTCTTCAATACGCCATTTTCTCATTAATTATGCTTTTGTTTGTTTAAACCTTGAAACCCAAAAATTGCGATAAAGGTAGTAAATTTGTACCATCATATAAGAGATTAAAAACGTTTACGATAAAATTGAAACCAGCAACTATGGAAATCAAATTTAATGCCTACTCAGAAAAACAATCGAATGCTAAGGCATACCTGATCCTCAACCGGAATTTCCCGGATGAAATTTTATTAAATGAGGATGAGATGGCCTACCTGAATAAGCAACTCGAGGAAAATAGTCTTGTTATTATCAACAGATACAATGAGTTAATTCTATTTGTGTCTGGTGACAATTCCAAAATTAACTACCTGTTTCTGGAGCAATGCCGCAAGAGCGGAAACGAAATATCTGCAATTCTGCAAAAAGAGAAGATCTGCCGGATTGACCTTGTAGTTTCAAAGGATGAGCCGGAAGCCACTTTCGCAATGGCTGAAGGTCTTGCATTAGGAAGTTATCAGTTTTTGAAGTACCGATCACCCGGTTCCAGGATCCCATGGAGTCTCACCCAAATAAACTTTATCGGAACAGATATTTCTGAAGAGGGGATCGATCAGTTGGCTACATTGGTCGAAGCAGTCTTTATTGCCCGCGATCTTGTCAATGAGCCGGCTTCCCACCTAAACTCGCTAAAACTGGCTGGGAACTTCGCAGAGATGGGAAAATCAGCAGGATTTGAAACTCAAATATTTCATAAGGAAAAAATCAAAGAGCTAAATATGGGGGGATTACTGGCAGTCAACCAGGGGAGTATTGATCCGCCTACATTTTCGGTACTGAAATGGGAACCTGCCATTGCTAAGAATAAAAAGCCAATCATTTTAGTGGGTAAAGGGGTAGTATATGACACCGGAGGACTCTCCCTCAAACCCACAAAAGATTCGATGGATTATATGAAGTGTGATATGGCCGGCGGGGCAGTTGTCGCTGCAGTCATCTATTACGCTGCAAAATGCAGGCTGCCGCTGAATATTATCGCACTGATACCATCAACCGATAATCGCCCTGATGGGAATGCCTATGCACCCGGCGATGTAATTGTGATGCATAGTGGTCATACCGTAGAGGTACTGAACACCGATGCAGAAGGAAGGTTGTTATTGGCTGATGCCCTGAGTTATGCAAAAAAATATAATCCGGAGTTGGTCATAGATGTGGCAACTCTTACCGGATCAGCATCAATGGCCATTGGCCAACAGGGTATCGTTGGGATGGGAAATGCAGAAGCGGCTCTTTTCAATATCCTAAAGCAATCGGGCAATAAAGTCTATGAAAGGATTGTTGAATTTCCACTATGGGAGGAGTATGGTGAATCGATCAAATCGGATATCGCTGATTTGAAAAACATTGGTGCCCGTGAGGCTGGCGCAATTACAGCAGGAAAATTCCTTGAGAATTTCACCGATTATCCATGGATTCACCTCGACATTGCAGGGCCTGCCTACCTGAATAAAGCAGATCATTATCGGACCAAGGGTGGTACCGCTACAGGAGTAAGACTGTTGGTAGATTTTCTGAAAAATTTAATCTGAGCAGAATTGAGGGGCAGTATCAAAAACGGTTTTAATCACAAAGTGCAACAGGAATAAACAAAATGCATAAATTCAACGTTTTGATATTCTGAATTTTTGTGAATCAAGCTTATGGCCATTGTTGTCGGTTCATTTTACTTTTGGTACAGCCTCACCCAACAGCTACTTCCAACGACTATTGAGCCAGACGAAACAGGTGCTGCCTTAAATAGAACCAATATATTCTCAAATTAAAACCCTATATTTGACAAGTCAATCGTTATTGAATACGGTTGACTATTAATCTTTAAAAGTCCTGGAATGGAACAACATAAAATTAAGGTGGGGATTACCCACGGTGATATCAATGGGATTGGATACGAAATAATCATTAAAGCTTTGGCAGATAGCAGGATTCTCGAGATGTGTACTCCGATAGTTTATGGCTCATCAAAAGTCGCTGCCTATTACCGCAAGGCAATGGATAATGAAATTTTTACATTTAATACCATAAACTCAGCCAAGGAGGCAAATCCGAAGCGCCCGAATATCATTAACTGTATCAGTGAGGAAGTTAGGGTTGAATTGGGAAAATCGACAAAAATGGCGGGAGAAGCCTCTTTTGCGGCACTTGAAGCAGCTGTCCGCGATCTTAAATCCGGCGATATTGACGCAATCGTTACAGCTCCGATTAACAAGGAAAACATTCAGTCAGAGAGCTTCAAGTTTCCCGGGCATACCGAATATTTTGCCAAAGAGTTTGGTGTTAAAAACTATTTAATGCTGATGATCAGCGATGTTCTTAAAATCGGCGTTGTAACCGGGCACATTCCAATAAGCCAGGTAGTCGCGTCGATTACAAAGGAGAATATTTTAAGTAATTTAAGGGTTCTCCATAAAACCTTGCTTGAAGATTTTTCAATCAGAAAGCCACGCATTGCAGTCCTTGGACTCAATCCGCATGCAGGTGATGGAGGAGTAATTGGAGAGGAAGAGGAAAAAATCATCCTGCCTGCCATCAAACAGGCAAACGATGAGGGGATTATCGCCCTCGGTCCCTATCCTGCAGATGGTTTTTTTGGAGCCGGAGACTTCAAAAAGTTTGATGCCACTCTGGCAATGTACCATGACCAGGGTTTAATCCCATTTAAATCGATCGCTTTTGAATCGGGAGTTAATTATACAGCCGGATTACCAATTATACGGACCTCGCCCGGGCACGGAACTGCCTACGATATCGCGGGTAGCGGAACTGCCTCTGAAGAGTCCTTCCGAAATGCAATTTACCTGGCCATTGATCTTTTCGAGAATAGAAAGCGGTTTACTGTACTATCAAAAAATCCTTTACAACGCCACGAAATCGACAGGACGGGCGGAGAGTAGTATTTTATATCACTTTTAAGGCATGTACGAATATATAAAAGGAACAATTTCAGAATTGACTCCGGCCGGAGTAGTTGTAGAAACTGGTGGGTTGGCATACTTTTTGCATATTTCTGTAAATACATACTCCCAAATCAAAGGAGCCGAACATAGTAAATTATTCCTCCATGAAGTAGTCCGTGAGGATGCACACTTACTCTACGGCTTTTGGGACCAGGAGGAACGTAATTTTTTCCGGATGTTGATCTCGGTCAATGGAATCGGTGCAGCTATTGCCATCATGATGCTTTCATCCTATCTGCCTGAAGATCTTCGTAATGCGATCTTATCAGATAATGTCAATCTACTTAAAAGTATTAAAGGAATTGGAGCCAAAACGGCCCAACGGGTTATTATTGAGCTCAAAGATAAAGTGGGTAAAGGGCTTACTTCAGACAGAGTTCTAAGATCGGGCTATTCAGTCCTTCGGAGTGAAGCTTTAAGCGCCCTGGAAATGTTGGGATTCAACAAAAAGGCTGTGGAAAATTCTATAGATCAGATAATTGCTTCAAAACCTGACCTGACTGTAGAACAACTTCTGAAAATTGCATTAAAAAGTTTTTAAAAAAATATATTGCAACGTGTCCTCTTAAATACGGCGGTAGTCATATCCTTATTGATCATTTCATCTTTAACCGACAATACTATTGCATTGGAAAGGTTGAATATGTCACATGGAGAAGCTTTGATGCTCAATCAGCTTCCGATCCGGGATACGATCCGCCCCGACTCCCTCCTGTCACTTCACTTTCCATTTAAGGATCAGAGCCTTTTCGCAAAATCGGGGAGTAAAGACTCCTCCGCCTTATACCTGAAGAAACCTTCCAATATCCATACCCTTATTGAATACGATCCGGTTTCAGGTGATTACCTGATCTCCGAAAAAATCGGAACGATGGATTATCGTCTCCCGATCTGTCTGCGTCGTATTGATTTCCTGAAAAACGATCTTCAGGAATCTATCGATCGTTACTGGAGGGATCGGATAGCTCAGAATACACTCGATAAAAAATCACAGCTCATACCTCAGTTTCAAATCGGTGGAGAAGCATTCAAAGCAGTCTTCGGATCAAATGTCGTAAATATAAAGCCCCAGGGTTATGTTGAAGTAAGCCTCGGAGTGATGAGTACAAGAATTGAAAATCCCTCCATCCCTGTTCGGATGCAAAAGATTACAACTTTCAATTTTACCGAAAAAATCAATGTCAATCTTGATGGTCAGATTGGTGACCGGTTAAAAATGAAGTTTAACTATAATACCGATGCAACCTTCGATTTTGAAAATAAAATAAAAATCGATTATACCGGACATGATGATGACTTTTTGAAGAAAATAGAGGCAGGAAACGTATCGATGCCGCTGTCGGGAACGTTGATCAAAGGGGGGACCAATCTTTTTGGGGTCAAGATGGATATGAAATTCGGCAAATTAACGGTTTCAACTGTTTTATCACAGCAAAAGGGGGAAACCAAGGTAATAAATTCACAGGGTGGTGCGACATCCTCCAAATTTAGTATTAATGCTACCGACTACGATGCAAACCGCCATTTCTTACTGGCCCATTATTTTCACGATAACTACGATAATGCCCTTCAGGCCCTGCCTATTATCAGGTCACCGGTGACCATTGACAAAATAGAAGTTTGGGTTACCAATAAAACAAACAATTTCCAGCAATCGCGTAACATTCTGGCATTGATGGACCTTGGGGAAACCGGAAATAACAAACAGAACCAGACTATCCCCGCTTTTGGCGATAACCCTGGACTTCCCTATCCGGCCAATATTTTCCCCTCCAACAACGTTAACGGACTTTATAAGCAGATGAGTTCCACCTATGCCGGAATTCGAAATGTTTCACAAATCACCCAGGTTTTAAATCCCTTGTCCGCGATGAATTTTATTCGGGGCCGTGATTACGAAAAAATCGAAAATGCCCGATTATTGGATTCAACGGAATATACTATTAATCGCCAACTTGGATATATCTCGTTAAATCAGTCTCTCAATGCTGACGAAGTGCTGGCAGTCGCCTACCAGTATACAGAAAATGGGACCGCTTTTCAGGTTGGGGAATTTTCGACAGACGGAATTGCCGCCCCGGGAACACTGATTTTGAAATTGCTCAAGGGAACCAACCTGAGTCCGAGATTTAAGAACTGGAATTTAATGATGAAAAACATCTATAATATTAACGGTCAACGGATTTCAGGTGAAAATTTCAAGATGGATGTCCATTACAGAAACGATGCCGCAGGCTTGGATATTAATTATCTCCCCGATGGCCCTTTGCAACAGAAAATTCTGTTAGGGGTGATGAATCTTGACCGTTTGGACAAACAACTCGATCCCTATCCGGATGGTATTTTTGATTTCATTGAGAAAATAACGATCAATTCTCAACGTGGTCGGATCATTTTTCCGGTATTGGAACCTTTCGGATCGAATCTGGCCCGGCAAATGGCCGGGAATAGTGCCGCTATAAATAAATATGTCTTTCAAAGCCTGTACGACAGTACAAAAACTGTAGCAGTACAGGATGCAGAGAAGAATAAATACAAGTTGGTCGGGAGTTTTAAAGGATCCTCCACCAGTGATATTTCGCTTGGCGCCCTGAATATTGCGCGGGGATCGGTGAAAGTGCTGGCAGGAGGGCTCGCCCTTCAGGAAAATATCGATTTTATTGTCGATTACACCCAGGGGAAAGTAAAAATCATTAATCAGGGGATACTCGAATCGGGAACCCCAATAACCATTTCGACTGAAAGTCAGGATTTGTTCAGTATGCAGCAAAAGACGCTGCTCGGAACGCATCTCAATTACGAAATCAGCAAAAATTTCAATATTGGTGGTACGCTGATGTTCCTGAACGAGCAACCTCTTTATACCAAGGTAAATTACGGCGACGATCCTATCTCCAACCTCATGCTCGGTATGAATGCCTCCTATAATACCAATTCAGGGTTACTTACAAAGGTGGCGAACTTACTCCCTTTTCATAAGACCAATGAAGTTTCAAAGATTGCTGTCGAAGCAGAATATGCGAAATTAATCCCGGGACATCCAAAGTCAATTACCACCCAGGGAGCCGTTTATCTCGACGATTTTGAGGGGGCCCAAACCCCCATCAGCTTAAAATCTTTCGTGGGTTGGTCAATGGCGAGTACTCCGCAGTACAACGAGTTGTTCCCCGAAGGGAATCTGATCAATGATCTAGCCAACGGTTATAACCGTGCACATCTCGCATGGTATATTATCGATCCTTATATGCAACGGAGTACGGCTCCCAATTACCTGATCGCAGAAAAAAAACTTGACGATCACCGGATCAGGGAAGTTTCTCAGCTTGAGATGTATCCTGAGCGGCAAATACCAACCGGACAGCCAACCAATATTCCTACACTTGACCTCGCCTACTATCCTTCCGAAAGAGGTTCCTACAACTATGATGCCTTACCAACGGTTTATTCCGCAGGTGTCGATGCCAATGGTCTTCTGAAATCACCCGAATCGCGGTGGGGTGGTATCACAACTAAAATCACAACCAGCGATTTTCAAAATGCCAATATTGGCTATATTCAATTTTGGGTGATGGATCCTTTCGCAATGGACGAGGAGCTCGGCTCGATAAATCCCGGAGGTGATATGTATTTTGATTTGGGAAGCGTTTCGGAAGATGTGCTTCGCGATGGCCGGAAATCGTTTGAGCAGGGTTTGCCTGCAGACGGGAACTACTCGAATTGTGATCAAACAGCCTGGGGCAGGGTTTCAAAACAGCAGGCTCTGGTAAAGGCCTTCGACAATTCAACGCAGGCACGTGTTTATCAGGATATTGGACTTGACGGGCTCAGTTCAGCGGATGAAAAATCATTTTTCAGTAAATATCTCAGCACCCTTGGGTCAGTGGTTAGCAATAGTGCAGCGCTGGCTAAGGCCGATAAAGACCCTTCGAGTGATGATTACCATTATTTCCGTGGCTCAGATTACGATCGCGACACCCTTGACGTTCTGCAAAGGTATAAGTATTACTCCCGGTCAGAGGGAAACTCTCCTACATCGGCTCAGTCACCCGAAAGTTATCCCACGGCAGCAACATCAATTCCTGATGTCGAAGATATTAATGACGACAATACCCTGAATGAAAATGAGGCTTACTACCAGTATCATCTCAGGATCGACCGGAATAATATGGCCATTGGTCAGAATCATATTACCGATAAGATCACTGCACCCGTTACACTTTTTAGTGGCAGGAAGACCTCCGTTACCTGGTATCAGTACACAATTCCGGTAAGTACTCCGGATAAAGTGTATGGTTCTATCAGTGATTTTACCTCCATCCGGTTTATGCGGATGTTTCTTAAGGGGTGGCAAAAGCCTGTTGTCATGCGGTTTGCCTCCCTCGATCTGATCAGGTCCAGCTGGAGAGCCTATGATCAGTATCTCTCTGAAGACCAGACCGCTACGGTTCAGAATCCAAACACGCAGTTTGAAATATCTGCAGTAAACATAGAAGAAAACAGTACAACTTCGCCTGTGAACTATGTCCTTCCCCCGGGAGTAAGTCGACAGATTGACCCCTCAAATCCCCAGCTGGTTCAATTGAACGAGCAATCGATGGTCTTGAGGGCGACCAACCTGCAAACCGATGATGCACGTGCTGCCTATAAACCCATGCAGTTCGATATGCGGATGTACAAAACCCTTAGTCTGGATGTACATGCTCATCAGATGGTCGGAACATCTGTCGCCGACGATGATCTCTATTTATTCCTTCGGATTGGGTCCGATTTTCAAAATAACTATTACGAATATGAAATTCCGCTGGCGCTTACTCCCCCCAAAAATAGCTACAGCACAATTGTCCCAGCCGACCAGCTGGCGGTATGGCCGCTGGCAAACCAGATAAATATTCCGCTCGATTCACTCGTTCAGCTCAAGTTAAACCGAAATACCGCCATGCGAAAGGCGGGATCTACAATTAATCTTGCCTCTGTTTTTGAGGAGATTCATGCGGGTGTTAATGGGAATAAGAATCTTCTCAAAGTCAAAGGAAATCCGGACCTCTCACAGGTCGTTTCCGGAATGATCGGAATCCGGAATAAAAAGGCAAAAGGTCTTGGACCAAAATCGGTGGAGGTATGGGTGGACGAAATGCGTCTGACAAAATTTAATGAAAAGGGGGGTTGGGCCGCCAGAGGCCGTATTTCGGGAAATCTTGCTGATTTGGGGAACTTTTCCTTATCCGGAGGTTATACCTCTTCCGGATTTGGAAGTATTGATTCAAAAATGCAACAACGAACTCTTGACAATACCAGTGAGTATAATTTCTCAACAAACCTGGAACTCGGAAAATTCTTTAAAAAAGAGTCCGGGGTTAAAATACCCCTCTATTTTGGGGTCTCAAAATCGGTTTCTTCCCCTGAATATTCTCCTCTGGATAATGATGTGACCATGTCGCAGGCCCTTTCCAACGCGGGGAGTGCCCATGCCCGTGATTCGATAAAACGGATCTCGCGGACTTATACTGCTCAGAGAAGTCTAAACCTGACCAATGTCCAGATAGATAAACCAAATAAGACAGGTCACCCGAAATTTTACGACATTTCAAATTTCTCCCTTACCTATTCCCATAATGTCAATGAACAAGGTGACATCACTACCGTAGAGAATAAAACGATTAATACCCATATCCTTTTTAATTACAACTTTGTTACTCGCCCCGCCCCTTTTGATCCATTTAAGAACGTGAAATTTCTAAAAAAGCCTTCCTTATCGATTGTGCGCGACTTTAACCTGAATTTTGTACCCAGTCAGATTTCATTCCGGTCTGACATGAATAACATCAGTAATATAACCCAGTACCGGGATATTTCCGATCCGGGACTCGCCCTTCCAAAGACATATCTTACAGACTTCAGGTGGAACCGGTACTACGACTTCAAATACGATCTTACCCGCGGTCTGAAGATTGATTTCTCAGCGGTTAATTCATCCCGGATTGATGAACCTCTTGGTGCCCTGGACAGGAATTTAAACGGATACCAGGCCCGCAGGGATACAATCTGGCAAAATATTCTGGATGGAGGTCGAAATACCCATTATTCCCATACCTGGAATGTTTCCTATGTCATTCCAATCAATAAACTGCCACTCCTCGACTGGGCATCCACCTCGGTGACCTATCGTGCAGCTTACACCTGGGATGTTGCGCCATTGGGTACCGGCAATTATGTATCCGGGAATAGTATCAGTAATTCAGGTGCGCTTCAGTTAACCGGACAGGCTGACTTCATAAGACTTTACAACCGTATTCCTTACCTTAAACGGATTAATCAAAAATATGGTGAATTCAGCCGTGGAAGGAGGGAGGTTTTATCCAAAAAAGGGCAAAGTATCCCTTTGAATATGAATATACCCATCAAATTCAAGGAGGGGAAAGTGGCCTTGAAAAAGAATATCCCGCAATCGATCTTTCATAAATTGGGAACTGCAAATGTGACCGTTAGGGTAACTGATGAAAAGGGGAAAGTGATCAATGGGAAAATAAAAGTGGTCAATGAGAATCGGGTAATGTTTACTCCCGAAACCGATTGTGCCAGAGCGATTGTTGAGGTATCGGGAGGGAAGGACAAATCGTCGAAGGTCAATGTAAAGTTAGATGAATACCTGGCCCGGTTTCTGATGATGGTCTATTCTGTAAATATCTCCTATTCCGAGAATGGAGGAACGGGTCTTTATGGATATTTACCCGGATCGAGTTTCCTGGGATCGGTAAATTATGCGGGAGTTGACGGGCAGAAACTGTTTGCACCTGGTCTTCCATTTATTTTAGGCCAACAGAATTCCAATTTTGGCCTCCAGGCGGCTCAGCGAGGTTGGATTACCACCGATACTACCCTGAATAAACCGTTTATGCTAAGCGAGAATACCCGTCTGAGCATCCGGGCGAAACTGGTTCCATTACCTGACCTGAAAATTGATATTACGGCAAACCGAAGTATGTCAAGCAACTCCTCCTCCTTTCTTATCTATAATAATCAGAACGGTTGGGGTGAATATAATAAAATGGTCAACGGGAATTTCAGTATGTCGATCATCTCAATCGGTTCATCGTTTGAAAAGATTGGAAATTCTGGTGCGCAATCTTCAAGAGTCTGGAATACCTTCTCCCAAAACCGGGAAGTGATAGCCCAGCGTCTCGACCAATCGAGAATTGCAAATTCCACTTTTGGATATTCACCGGGCATATTTGATCCCTATACCAATTTCCCCTCAGGCTATGGTCCATTGTCACAAGATGTTCTGATTCCTGCCTTCCTTGCTGCCTATACCGGAACAAGTCCCGAAAAAGTGCCGCTTACCCCCTTCCCTTCGGCTAAATTTATGATGCCAAACTGGCGCGTTCAGTACTCGGGAGTCGTCAGTAAAATTCCATGGCTCAAAGACTTTATGAAATCAATGAACATCCTTCATGATTATAGATCAACCTACAGTGTTGGCTCCTACGTTACAAATCTTGATTATCAAGCTCAAAATGATGGGTTTAACTATGTTCAGGATGCCAATCAAAATTTTCTGTCGAAATATACGATAGGGACAATCAACATTAATGAAACATTCAACCCGCTCATTGATATTGACGTTACCTGGCTGAATAATTTCACCTCGCGTTTTGATTGGCGGAAAACACGAAACCTCACAATGAGTCTGACCAATAACCAATTAATGGAACTTTATGACAATCAGGCAAGTCTTGGGTTCGGTTACCGTTTTGACAATATGAAATTGTTTGTCAAGACCAAAACTTCACAAAAAATGTACAATAATGCACTGAATGTCCGGTTAGATTTGGCTTTCGGGAAAAATAAAACCGTACTCCGCCAGTTGGATCAGGAAAACAATCAGACTACGGCGGGTCAGCAATCAGTTTCGGTAAAGTTCTCGTCCGATTATAAACTCAGCCAGGCATTTACCGTCCGTTTATTTTATGACAGACTGGTAACCAACCCGTTTATTTCGAACTCCTACAGAACGACCAATTCAAATTTGGGAGTCAGTTTCAAATTCACCCTGACACAATAAGTCTTTCCATTAATCAGTTACCAAACTTATAAGATCTGTTTACCATTGGATTTCCAATCCCGTCAGGGATTAAATAGAGGTAGAAAACGGAATTAAATGCAAGGTCTCGTCACATCCGGGACGATATCAATTTATGTTATTTTCATCTTCTACCCATATTTATATCCACGGTATTGACTTTAGAAAAAAATAACAGAATAAAAATGAAATAGAAGATTTAAACTATTCCTTAATTACCCCCATTATTAAAAACATCAGGCAGTTGCCAGGGTCGCAATACTCACCTTTACTCCGGGGATTTCAAGCAACGGGATGCAACAGGCCTCCAGCGTCGCCCCTGTGGTCACTACGTCGTCTACCACCAGAAGATGTTTATCCCTTAATGATGCCCAATCTTTAACGCTGAAGATGCCACTGACATTTTCCCATCGTTCAAATCTCCCCTTGCGGGTTTGCGAATCGGTATGAACCTCCCGGATCAGATTTCCAAGGATTAAGGGGCGTTCCATTGCTTGTGAAAGTCCCTTGCAGATTTCAACACTCTGGTTAAAACCTCGCCTTTTCTCTTTCTTTGGATGCAACGGAACCGGTATTAAAGCATCAATATTGCGATATATTACGCTCTGAATCAGATCACAACCAAAAAGCATCCCCATTTTTCGGCCCACCTCCCGGTTCCCTTTATATTTAAGCTGGTGCAGCAGGTGTTGTACGCGTCCTCCTTTATCGAAATGACAAAATGAAGTGGCAAGCTCAATCCTTACTCTGCCAATAAATTGTTGAAATACAGGGTTTTCCAGGTTTAAATGATAGTTTGTCCTGGGAAGGTCTGCGAGACAGTTTAAACAAATAATATCTTCGCCTCTTACAAGGGAAGAATTACACCCGGCACACAAACGGGGATAGAAAAGGGCTATGAGATCTTCCGGAAAGATCATCGCTTCAGCAATTATTAACCACTTATCCATACAAATTTACCGAAAGTAAATCAGAAAAGTTTAAAATCGGGTACCGAATAAACTTGATAATTAAAAATATAAAGTACCTTTAGTAGCAAAATTCCAAGGTTATGGCAAAAGCTAAAAAGAACAAAAAAGCACTTAACTTCAATAAACACGGTTTGAAACGGGCTATACTTGAAGTATATTACGAAAACAGCAATCAGGCGTTTAACTATAAACAGATCGGTTCAGCAGTCGGAGCCAAGGATGTGGGTCAGTTACAACTGGTCAATGTTGTCTTACAGGAACTGCGTGATGCCGATACCCTGGTTGAGACTGAACGCGGCAAGTACCGGCTTAAATCACAGGGAGGAACCGTAACCGGAATCATGGAACTCAATTCCAAAGGTTTTGGGAAGGTAAGCAGCGAAGAATTGGAGGAGCCGGTATTGGTTTCAGCAGCCAATATGAACCATGCCCTTGATGGGGACAAAGTAAGGATTCGTCTTTATGCACGTAGGAAACGAAGCGATCCTGAGGCTGAAGTGATCGAAATTATTGAGCGGGCCAGGACAACATTTGTGGGAACGATCGAGATTTCACCGTTCAGTGCCTTTCTCATCCCTAATAAAAAGACCCCGTTTGATCTCTTTATTCCAAAAGACAAATTGATGGGGGCGAAGCACGGGCAAAAGGCGGTAGCCCGGATCATGGACTGGCCGGAGCGTGCCAGAAATCCATTTGCGGAAATCATTGATGTGCTGGGAGATGCAGGAAACAATAATACCGAAATGCATGCTATTTTAGCAGAATTTGGTCTGCCATATCACTATCCGGAGGCTGTGAACCAGGCAGCTGAAAAGATCCCTTTCGAAATTCCACAGGATGAAATAAAAAACAGGCGCGATTTCCGCCAGGTTCCCACTTTTACGATTGATCCTGCCGACGCCAAAGACTTTGACGATGCCTTATCGGTTCAAAAACTCGAAAACGGACTGTGGGAAGTTGGAGTGCATATCGCGGATGTCACCTGGTATGTAAAGCCGGAGTCATTACTCGAGGAAGAGGCGTACAACCGGGCAACGTCGGTTTATTTGGTTGACCGTGTAGTCCCCATGTTGCCTGAAAAACTCTCCAATGGCGTTTGCTCGCTGCGGCCGCATGAAGAAAAGCTATGTTTCTCCGCTGTATTTCAGCTGGATGATGACAGTAAGGTCCACCACGAATGGTTTGGCAGAACCATAATTTATTCTGATCGCCGGTTTGCCTACGAAGAGGCGCAGCAGGTGATTGAAACGGGAAAAGGGGATTTAAAGGAAGAGATTCTTACCCTCGACCGTCTGGCCAAAAAACTTAGGGAAATAAGATTTGAGTCGGGATCGATCGGGTTTGACCGCGTTGAGGTGAAGTTTGAAATCGACAAAGATGGCAAACCGCTCAGCGTCTTCTTCAAAGAGTCTAAAGATTCCAATAAGCTGATCGAAGAATTCATGCTTTTGGCCAACAAAAGAGTGGCAGAATTTGTAGGTAAGCCCGGCCCAAAAAAGAAGGAACGGACCTTTGTTTACCGTATTCACGATAAGCCCGATCCCGATAAACTCGACTCGTTTAACCATTTTATCAAGCGATTTGGGTACGGAATTATGACCAATAATCCCAGAACTGTCACAGAATCAATGAATAAACTGATTGAAAATGTAGCCGGGAAAAAGGAGCAGAATGTGATTGAAACTCTTGCTATAAGGACAATGGCAAAAGCAGAATACTCTACCAGAAACATCGGTCATTATGGGTTAGGCTTTGAATTTTATACCCATTTTACCTCACCTATCCGCCGTTATCCCGATATGATGGTTCACCGGTTGCTCGCACGCTATCTCGAAGATGGCCGGTCGGTACAGTCGGCCCAGTATGAAGAGATGTGCAAACATTCGTCAGATATGGAGAACAAGGCAGCCAATGCTGAAAGGGCATCAATCAGGTACAAACAGGTTGAATTCATGTCCGATAAGATCGGGCAGCAATTTAAAGGGGTGATCTCAGGGGTCAAGGAGTGGGGAATTTATGTAGAACTGGATGAGAATAAGTGCGAAGGAATGATTCCAATGTTTGAGCTTACTGACGATTTTTACGAATTCGACGAAAAAAATTATTGCATCATTGGGCGACGAACTCACAAGAAATATCAGCTTGGTGACCCTATTGATGTCGAAATAGCCCGGGCAAATCTTGAGCGGAAGCAACTCGACTTCCGCATTGTCGGCGAAGTGCTGCCCCCACGACGGACAAAAAGTCCGGTTCGCGGAAAACGCTGGAAGTAATCTGATTATGAAAAAGTCAACTAAGTCAAACCATCATCTTCCTGCATTCTGCTGATTTCCTGGATGTTTTTGATTTTTAAGGGAGTAAGTGCAGAAACACTGTGAATTTATTATTGTGTCCGGGTGGCGCAGGACCATATCTTTATGGGATATCATGTTGTATCATACATTGTTTCATGCAAAATCCAGGACTCCGTGCAAAAATGCTTGTTTGTCTCTTTTAATTTCTATTCTTTTGCGTAGGCTTACCGCGTTATTTCCCTCAGTTCTGAATTGTGCAGAAATACCGTAAATTTCAATCTTGGCAATAATGGTGCTATCAAGTTTTGTATTAATGTTATTGAAAATTCTTCTGATTATCATTGTATTGATAATTGGATTTTTCACATTTAATCGTACAAGAGCCTTTTCAAAGGGGGCTTCAGGGAAAAAAATGTCTTTTAAGAAAAAGACGTTGCCCTTTGAAGCGGCCATCGAACTTCATAAAAGCAGCCGTTTCAACCCCTCAAATGTTGAAATGATCGTCACAAATATCGGGAGCCGTGAGATTGATCTTCATGCTCCTGTTCTTATTTTTAAGAGATGGTTCACCCATCGAAAATTCCGGGTGCTCAAAGTTGAGCATTCCGAGATTTATCCGATACTTCTGGAGAAAGGGAAAACCTATCTATTGGATATTTCATTAGAGCAGTTTTATGAGACAGTCCCTGAATTACAGCTTGCCTGTCGATTGAGTATTGAAATGAGAGATCTAAGCGGCAGGAGGTTCAAGAGTCATACAATCAGGTTGAAATGGTTTTAATTGAATGAGAAACTGGAAATTTAAGGAGAGTGATTTTAACGATTTTCCCGTTTATGAAGGTTTGGATCTTGGCATCACCTGGACATCGGAAAGAACGAATATAAGAATTTGGGCCCCCTCGGCTCAGCGTATTTTCTTTAGACTTTATAAGTCAGGACAGGAAGGTGAACCGGTTAAGGAATTTCAGCTGGTACCTGATGTGGATGGGACCTGGATCTATGAGGTCAAAGAGAATCTTGAAGGTTTTTTTTATACGATTCAGGTTAGGGATCAACAGGGATGGCTCAAGGAGGGACCTGATATCTACGCCAAAGCCACAGGGGTTAACGGGAGTCGGGGTGCGATCATCGACCCTCGCAAGAGTAATCCGTCATACTGGGAGACTGACCAGCGACATACGCTTGCAAACCCTACGGATATGATAATTTATGAAATTCATATTCGCGATTTCTCCATGTCACACTCCTCTGGTATCGCAAATAAAGGAAAATATCTTGGTTTTTGTGAACGCGGGGCTAAGCTTCCTACAGGAGAAACTACCGGAGTTGATCATCTGAAAGAACTCGGGATAACCCACGTACATCTACTTCCGGTAGCTGACTTTTATACGGTTGATGAATTAAATCCGGCGGCTCATTATAACTGGGGCTATGACCCGCTGAATTACAATACCCCTGAAGGATGGTATTCGACCAATCCAACTGACGGAATTACACGGATCAGAGAGCTCAAACAACTGGTCCAATCGTTACACGGCAACAACCTGGGGGTAATTCTCGATGTAGTTTATAATCATACCGGCCTGATATTTGAGTCATATTTTAATCAGACGGTACCTGGATATTTCTACCGGTTCAATCAGGATGGCACCTTCTCCGACGGAAGCGGATGCGGATCGGAACTTGCCACCGAGCGCGAAATGGTCAGAAGATACATCATCGAGTCGGTTGCCTATTGGGCGAAGGAATACCATATCGATGGATTCCGCTTTGACCTGATGGGGCTCATCGATATAGAAACAATGAACCGGATCAGGCAACGCCTCGACACAATTGACCCTAATATTTTCATGTACGGTGAGGGATGGAGTGCCGGTGAAAGCCCCCTCCCTGTTCATCTTCGTGCGGTGAAAGCCAACACCAGGCAGCTTGACCGGATCGCCTCTTTCTGTGACGATATGCGTAACGGGTTAAAAGGATCACCTTTTGACCGGAACAATGCGGGCTTTATCAGCGGGATAACCCTACGCGAAGAACAACTAAAATTTGCCATAACTGCGGCAGTGGAGCACAATCAGATTATTTATGACTTTGTAAATACTTCAAGGCACCCATGGGCAAATAGTCCGGCACAATGCATCAATTATGTCTCCTGTCACGATAATCTTACCCTTTTCGATAAACTTCAATACTCATGCCCGGAAGCTTCTCCCGAAACCGTCGAACGGATGGCCCGTCTGGCTTTTGGAGTAATCCTCACCTCACAGGGAGTTCCCTTTATTCATGCAGGGGATGAGATGCTTCGCTCGAAGGGGGGGCATCCCGATTCATACCGGTCACCAGATTACATCAACCAAATTGACTGGACACGGAAAACTGTGTATCCGGATTTGGTAAATTTCATGAGAAGCTGTATTGAACTGAGGCATCAGCACCCGGCATTCAGAATCCCTGATGCCGAAACAATACAAATGAAACTCAGATTCTTTGGCCATTATATCCCGGGAGTTATCGCCTATGAACTCTGCGATCATGCTAATGGTGACCGCTGGCGACGCATCCTGGTTCTCCTGAATGGAAATAATTACTCTGTTGAACATGAAATACCGCTGGAGAACTGGCTGATTGTCGCTCAAAACGGAGAGATCATACCCGTCGGAATGGGGCACACCAAAACCAACCTGGTGCGGCTTCATCATATTTCCATAATGATTCTGGCAGCAGAAGATTAAAATCAGGATTAGCGTTCTTCTTTTAACCGGGAATGGTAAATTTGATATCAAATTGCCTGTAATGGTCTTGATATGTTTATAACTCAAAGAATATGAAGGAACTTGAGTTTGCATTTTTCAAAAACAGAGATGAATTCAGAAATTGGCTGGAGCACAATTATGATACCTCTCAAGGTATATGGATGATATTTTACAAAAAGCATTCTGTAATAGGGGGTATTCAATATGAAGAAGCTCTTGAAGAGGAACTCTGTTTCGGATGGATTGATAGCCTTGTCAAAAAGATTGATGATGACCAATACGCCAGAAAATTTACGCCTCGAAAAGATACCAAAAAATGGTCTCAACTCAATAAGAGAAAGATAGTTGAATTAATAAAAAGTGGCAAAATGACCCAGGCGGGGCTTGATAAAATAGACGCTTCGGTGATGTTAACCCTTCCTGATCCTGAAGGGCTGAAATTTGAGGAAGCGAAAAATCAGGGAATCAGCATACCAGGATTCATTATCGGTGAATTTGCAAAAAATGAGCCCGCCCTGATAAACTTCCAAAACCTGGCTCCCTCCAACCAACGACAATTTATTGCCTGGATAACCAACGGGAAAAAGAGAGAGACCATGATGAACCGGATTCAGGAATCCATTGGATTATTAATAGAAAATCGCAAGCTGGGATTAAAATGAGAGTTAAACCTCTTTCAATTTGAATCCAAATCAAAGGATATTTCGTAATGGATTATTATTATTGAAATATTTCGTATCTTTCATCTGTAAATAAATTGTTTTTTAAAGGTCAGATGGAATCCGTCAGCTGACGGATGGTGATATTTTCATTTCGGTTGGTGATTACTCAACCATGGCTATTTCATATATATACCTTAAGATTCTGAGGGATAAAAAGCATCAGAGGATTTATACTTATCTGAAAAATAGCAATCATATGATCCATATACCGGGTTTAACCTTTATTCAGGAGATAAAATCGCCTCCATTGGAGGGGTGCCCGAAGGGCGGGGTGGCCAACAACCAACCATTCACCAAAATAAATAACATTCCTATCTTTAAAAATTCAGTTGAAAAACTCCCTTATAACCATGCCTTAACCCGATTTGTCAAAGACAAAAGAAAAGCCGGTATATTGTCAGAAGTACTATTCTGGCAACAGGTTCACAAAGGTCATTTTCATAATATTGACTTTGACAGACAACGGATTATTGGAAATTATATTGTTGATTTTTATGTCAAAAAATTGGGATTAGTGGTGGAGATAGACGGAAGCAGCCACGATGAAAAACAAGAATATGATGCTAAAAGACAAAAGTATCTGGAAGAGCTGGGATTAAGAGTTTACAGAATTTCAGACTACGATGTCAAGAATAACCTCGATATTGTAATATCGGAGCTGGAGAATTATATAGTAAAGGAGTATGGTGAAAAACCACCCTGGCTTTCAGCCACCCCTCCTGAGGATGGGAATTTAAGCACGTAATATTATGATTCACAAACTATTGCAGCCAACTAATCGGCAAATATTCCCCTCGCCCGGAGGGGTGCCCGAAGGGCGGGGTGGCCAATTCCCATCCATCGGAGGGGTGCCCGAAGGGCGGGGTGGCAATAAAAACCAATCACTAAATTAAATATTTCAGAATACCATGAAACTCCTTCAAAAAACCATCTTCCCAATTTTATTAGCCACCCTTTGGATCAGTGCCTCCGAATTTCTAAGAAATGAATTTATTGTAAAATCGTATTGGATAAATCATTATCATGGGCTTGGACTAAGCTTCCCTTCTGCCCCGGTCAATGGAGCCGTCTGGGGAGTATGGTCGCTTTTATTCGCAATTGCCATATTTATTCTTGCTAAAAAATTCACGACTGCACAGACAACCTTTCTTTCCTGGTTTATTGCTTTTGTGATGATGTGGGTGGCCATTGGTAATTTAGGGGTTCTGCCAATGGGTTTGTTAGTTTTCGGTATCCCATTAAGTATTCTTGAATCATTCGTGGCCACCTGGATCATTAAAAAACTTTCCTGATTAAAATGCCGCCATCAGCAGGTTGATATCGGTAACCGGAATATTTAGGACAGCTCCGATATCCTGGTTTGTCAACACTCCATTGAAAACATAGATTCCTTCGCAAAATCCGCGGTTGGTTTTCACATACTGGTTAATCCCTCCGGATTCCCCGATCTCAAGTAACATCGGGGCCAGAATATTACTCACTGCAATCGATGTGGTTCTGGCCACCCGTGAAGTAATATTAGGGACGCAATAGTGGATAACACCATGCTCAATAAATATTGGTTTCTTATGGTTGGTTATCCGCGAGGTTTCGATGCATCCACCCTGAATGATATTAAGATCGATTATAATGGAATTTTCCTTCATCCCTTCAACCATCTCTTCGGGAACAATCATTTTGGGTACTTCATTCAGTGATAGGGCTCCGATAACCACCTCCGCAGTTTTCATAGCTTTTCTGAGAGCTTTGGGATGAAATACCGAGGTGAAAACACGCGCCCCAAGACGGGACTGGAAATCGACCAGTTTTGAAATTGAATCGTCGAACACTTTTACGGTGGCACCCAATGCGAGGGCAGTGCGGGCGGCAAACTCTGCGGCAGTACCCGATCCAAGAATTACCACCTCGGTGGGTGAGATACCTGTAACAGAGCCCAGGATCACCCCTTTCCCATTACGGGAGGTACTCAAATATTCGCTGGCCACTATCATTGACGTGTTTCCCATTATTTCACTGAAAATCCGTTCAACAGGA
>Ga0364874_10053_pt1 | contig 48871 bp, 47 predicted proteins | sample ExccelAu500001D4_2_FD_206922 | JGI IMG/M metagenome (GOLD analysis project Ga0364874, IMG submission 206922) | Enriched cells from Trout Bog Lake Hypolimnion, Wisconsin, USA - BchlTB.Aug07.5000.01.D4 | ecosystem: Environmental > Aquatic > Freshwater > Lake > Hypolimnion/Profundal zone | place... | reverse complement strand
TGAGCTACGGCCTGGATGCCAACGAAGCCATTGACTACGATGCCATGGAGCGTCGTGCCCACGTCCTTGGCCACCTTGGCAAAGCGCTCGAAGTCGATGTGCAGGCTGTAGGCGGAAGCACCGGCAATGATCAGCTTGGGTTTGGTTTCGTGGGCACGACGCTCCATGGCATCGTAGTCAATGGCTTCGTTGGCATCCAGGCCGTAGCTCACCACATTGAACCACTTGCCGCTCATATTGAGGTGCATGCCGTGGGTCAGATGACCACCTTCGGCCAGGCTCATGCCCATGATGGTGTCACCAGGCTTCAAGAAGGCCAGAAACACGGCCTCATTGGCAGAGGCACCGCAATGCGCTTGCACGTTGGCGGCCTCGGCACCAAACAACTGCTTGACGCGGTCGATGGCCAATTGCTCGGCCACGTCGACAAATTCGCAGCCACCGTAGTAGCGGCGGCCGGGGTAGCCTTCGGCATACTTGTTGGTCAGCTGACTGCCTTGAGCCGCCATGACAGCGGGTGAGGCGTAGTTTTCGCTGGCGATCAGCTCGATGTGGTGTTCCTGGCGTGCGTTTTCGGCCAGGATGGCCTTCCACAGTTCGGGATCGGTTTGTTCAACGAGGATGTTACGGTCGTACATGGCAGTCCTTAAAGACATTGGGCCTGTGAAGGGTGAGGGAACACAGGGCTGCCCAGGCGAACGGCTGATCGCAGCGACTAAATTAAATCGTGCGGCAACGCTCCCCTGTGGTGTCCCACATCAACCCCGGTATGGTCCGGGGCCTATCGCCAGTCGCGTGCGCTTGGAGTTTAACTGACAGCCTTCAGGAGTTGCTCAGGCTGGCAACGACTTCGATGGCTGGCTTCACATTTTGGGCTGCCTTGACGGGCACGGATTGCGGCACCAAGGTCGGTACCAAGCGTCCGGCTGCGACCTGTTTCAGGCGGTCGTGTTCGGCTAGAACTCTGCCGGCATAGCCACCGTCGTCTTCCATATTGCCGGCACCGACATAAAACTTGAGTCCCCCTTCCAGCGAACCGGCGCGGGCAATGCATTCCTGCAACACCTTGACGCCGACGCGTAGATTGGTCAGTGGATCAAAGGCCGCCAATTTACCGCCGAAGAATTCGTATTTTTCGCTGTGAACCTTGGTCATCACCTGCATCAGACCCTGCGCGCCCACCGTGCTTTGGGCAAAGGGGTTGAAGCCCGACTCCACGGCCATGATGGCCAGAATCAGCGTCGGGTCCAGTTTGGCTCTGGCGCCGGATTCATAAGCCTCGGCCACCAGTGCGCTCAGTGGCTCCGGCGCAATGTTGTATTTCTTGCTCAGCCAATAGGTCACGGCTGCTTGCTGTTTGGGCAAGCTCTTGGGGTCGGCAGCCGTAGCGCGCTCCACCGCGTCGGTGTTGCTTACAAAGCCGTTAATAGCGGTTTGGCGGTCCTGCAGCCAGGTGATCAATTGGGCTTCGCCTGCGTCGCGAAGTTCCGGGCGTGCTGCCAGGGTAATCGTGGCAAACATCACGGCCAAGCCCAGCAGGGCAAAACCATTGTGGGTAATTTCAAAAAATCCTTGGGCAATGTCGCTTACGAATACGCGAAGCCCACGGCTGAATTTCTCGGTCGTTGTCATAGCTCTTCCTTCTTAGGCGGGAGCCCATTCCTTTCGTTCCAGCAGAATCACTGGTGCTCAGGTGGGTACCACGTTTGAGTTGGTACGCTATCAATATCCTGCGGCGTCTTCCAGACATGTGCAGCGATTTGAATATGCCGGGTTCGGCAGCGGATGCGGGTTAATCCCTAGTCGTGTCAGGGATTCGCGGATTTTAGGGGGATGCAATATAACTAGTCAACCATATCAAATGCATTCGATATAATTTTGTTGGATTTCTGGCACAAAAATCCTGTCTGTTGCTAGCACAGGTTCGGGTAGCGGAGCTGGTGAAATTTCCCAATCATGCGCAGGATTCCCATAAAAACAGCAACTTGAAACCGTGCGTCGTTCTGTCTAGACTTTCCTCACTCGTGCACACGGGTGTTGTCGGCAGTAGCCAGTCCGTATGTTATGGATACGTGATAAAGCGGCCCCGACATAGCTTGAGGCAATCACTTGCCTCTGGTCTGCTTCAGGACGTCAATCTCTTGAGGTAGCGAAAAATGGTGGCATGGGACATTTGGTCCGCCATCGGGCCCGGATTTCCTCAGAAATGCTGGAATCCGGGCTTTCTTTTGCGCCTTAGTTGTAGTCCTGCCGCGAAAATCAATGTTTGTCCTCAATTAGCGGCGAAAATAGCAGGCTGTCTTACCCTCTTACCCCGACTCGAGCCTACTGTGACGTCATCTCATTCAGCAAAACACATCGACATCTCCCAATTGGACGCAATGACCAAGGGTGCTTTTTCTGCGCCTACAGCAGGTGAGCGGGCGGCACGGGTCCGCGACTGGCTCGCCGGAAAGCCCACATCCGACCAACTGGCCGAGGTATTCAAGGAGCTCAGTGTCAAAGACAAGGGCGCCGCCAAACTGGTGCGTGAGAAGTTGGATGAGATTCGTCGCTCCAAGGGGCAGGAAACCTTGGCCGCCGAGTGGGCCGCCAAGGCACAGGCACTGCTGGCTGTGACCAAGCTCAATATTGCCGATGCACTGGCCTGGCAACGCGACGCCGCGAAGGCCGGTGCGCCGCTGAGCAAGGAGCCGCTGGCAACCTTGAAGCAGGAACTGGCGGAGCGGGTGCGCAGCATTGAAGACCTGCAGCACCAGACACAGGTGCAGCGTGAAGCCGCCGTGCTGCTGGCGCAACGCATTGAAGTGCTCTCCACCAAGCCCTGGAAAGATGCTGAACAGGCGCTGGAAAGCCTGCACGCCGACGTGGGCCATTGGCAGGAACAGGCCACGGCCTTGGTTTCCAATCCGGGTTGGGCCAGCGTGGATCTGAAATTCCCACCGCTGCTGGACGCCTCGCGTGCCCAGTTGCTGGTGGTGTGGGAGGCCTTTCAAGCCGCCGTGGCGCAAGCACTGCTTGCCTCCAGCGATACCGGTGCCGCATTGCCACCGGTTCCGGTCTGGGCCGATGAATTGCGGATTGCGCGCGGTGTGCCAGTGGAAGCCGCGTCCCGCCCGGCCAAGCACCAGGTCGACCCCGAAGTGCGCGCCAGTGCGACTGCCGCTGTCAAAGAGGCACTGACCAAGCTGGAAGCCGAAGTCGGCGAAGGCCATGGAAAGGCCAGTGCCGGTGCCGCAGCGGCATTGCGCCAGGCCTTGAAAGAATTTGGTAAATTGATTGATTCGACCTTGGAAAATCAGGTCCATGCCGCTTTGGCTGCGGCCGGTGAGTTGGAAGGCTGGCAGCGCTGGCGTGCCGATCAGCTGCGTGAAGAGCTGGTGGTCAAGGCCGAGGGCTTGCTCAAGCGCCCGGAAGGCCAGGCCATTGGCGGACGCAAGATGCAGGAGAACCTGCGCACACTGCGCGAGCAATGGAAGCAGACCGACCAGGGCGGTGTGCCCAACCATGGCCTGTGGAAGCGTTTTGACGAGGCCTGCAATGAAGCCCACAAGGTGGTTGAGGCCTGGCTTGAAAAGGTCAAGACCGAGGCTGCCGAGCACAAGGCCCAGCGTCTGGCGCTGATTGAGGAGATCAATGCCTGGGCTGCTGACAACCGCAGCGCGCTGGACGATGACTGGAAGGGCTTTAGCCGCATCCTGCACCAGTTTGGCGACCGCTGGCGCGATGGTGGCCATGTCGGTGAAAAAATGTTTGCCGAGCTGCAGCCGCTGTGGAAGCAAGCCATTTCCAATGCCGCAGCACCCCTGGAGGCGCTGCAGGCCCAAAGTCTGCTGGCCCGTCAGGCCATGGTGGAAGAGGCCAAGCTGCTGGGTGCTGCACCCCTGCTGCGAGTGGACGCCGTGAAGGCGCTGCAACAACGCTGGCAGGCCGAGGCGCACACCGTGCCCATGGACCGGCGCCAAGAACAAAAGCTGTGGGATGCCTTCCGCAAGCCCATCGATGACGCCTTCAATCGCAAGACCGAGGAACGTGAAAAGGCCCAGACGACGCTGAACGCGCGCGACCGCTCGGTTCTGGATGCTGCCAAGGCTCTCGAGGGCGCCAATGCCTCGGGTGATGCCCAGGCCATACGCGCAGCAATGTCTGCGCTGGATGCAGCGCTTAGCGGCCAGGCCCAGGCTCAGGCCGAGGTCAAGCAAGCCGGCGTGCAAGAAGATGCTGCCAAGGCAGCCACCGCCAGCGAAGCATTGCCCGCAGAAGCTGGCGAGGCTTCCATGGAAGCGCCAACTGCGGATGTTCCTGTAGAGGAGGGCGTCACGCCCGTGGCTGCCGAGCCCGCACCGGTCCCCGTGCCTGTAGCACCCAAACCCAAGCCCGTCATTGCCATGCGCGGTGATGACCGCCCCGGCATGAAGAAGGAAGCACCGGCACTGCCGGCCCGTGGCGGCAAATGGAACGAGCGCAAGGAAGCACCACGTGGCGGGCGTGATGGCCGCGATGGCAAGCCGGACTTCGGCGGCCGTGGCGATGACCGCCCCGCGCGCAGCGCCGCCTGGCAAGAGGCTCCACGTCTGGGCGATGCTGCCTTTCGTGCACAGCGCGAGGCCTTGGAGCATGCACAATTCGTGCTCAATAAACTGGCGGCACAAGCCCATGGCGAAGCCCTGACGCACCTGCTCACGGCCTGGGAAAAGCGCGATGCCGCGCTGCTGCCTTCCGGGCAGGAACTGGGGCCACGGGTCACCGCGCCCACCCGCAGTATCTGGCAACAAGCCCTGACGGGCGCCTTGCCTGCCGCCAAGGGGGCCGATCCGGTCACCTCTCTGTTGCGGCTTGAAATGGCCGCCGAGGTTCCCACACCGGCCGAGCACCTAAGCGCCAGGCGTATGCTGCAGCTGCAGTTGTTGACGCGCCGCAACGATCCGGCACCAGCACAGACCTGGGGCCAGGATGCGGCCCAGGTTCTATCCGCTGCCTTCAATGCCCAGGACGCAAGGCGCCTGCAAAATGTGCTGAAGGTTCTGCTCAAGCGCTAGGCGCCGGCCAAGCTCCTGCATGCGCGGGAGCTTGGCTTGTCAATGCGTGGCTGGTGCGCATCGCGCCTGGGGTCCATGGTGTGAAAAGGAAACAAACCTGAGGTATTTCAGGGTTCCCGCCCTATGGCAATTGCCATAGTCAATAAACCTCACTACAGTCGGGCAGGAACATCCGCTGGATTGCGGAGCCAACACAAATTAACTAATTCACCATGCAGCCAATGAGCGATCAGTCCTTTGACGCGAGCTACGCGCGATGCGTACAGCAACTGAACTGGGCCGTTCAAAGGCTGGATGGCGTGGTGAATCAGTCCCATTCGGAAAACACGGCAGAATTGATCATTCAAAGCATGACCGGTGCCTGGCGCTTCTTTCATACGCCCGAGCATATTTTTGAGGTCGGTCGCGGTGGCGACGCCATTGAGGTGCTGGCGGCTCTTTTTCATGACGCGGTCCATATCCAGGCGGACAACGGCGTCAGCGTCAACATCGGCATGCTGATTGCGCCCTTTATTCGGGAAACCGGCAAGGCATTGAAGATATTGCCGTCGGAGCAAGCGCAGTCAGACCCTGTGTTTGAAATGCTGTGCCTGATGTTCGACTTTTCACCGGGGCAAAAGCTATTGCCCACAAAAGGGCAAAACGAGTTTTTGAGTGCCCTGGTGGCTGCCAAAAGCATGGAGCGGGTGCTGGACCTGCAGAGCATCACGCAGATGTCAGCCTGCATCGAGGCCACCATTCCCTTTCGCAAGGCTTCGGCGGACGGACTGAATCCCTCGGACCTGCTGCGACAGAGAATGTGCCGAATCAATGAGCGCTTTGGTTTTGGCTGGGATGTACCGCAACTCGACGCTGCCGTGGCTCGTGCGGTACGCCTTTCCAACCGCGATGTGGAAAACTTCTCGCACCCGGCATCGGCGGAGTTTTTGAATAACACCTGGAACCTGATGCCAGAGACCAACCACGAGTTGCTGGGTTCCTATTCGTACACGGTGTCCGGCTATCGCAAGTCACTGCAGAAGATGGAAAGCTTCATGCGGGAGCTGACACCTGCGGCCGTGTTCCATCAGTACCAGCAGGATCCCCCGGACCCGGCGTTTGCGGAGCTGTTGGAGCGCACCCGGAAAAATCTGGCGATCGGTGGTTTGTATCTTGGCAGCAAGTTGCTGTCCATCGCCATCATTGAGGCCGTGTCGCTGCGCCTGGGCTCTGAAATTCCACTCGCCACCATGATGGGTGAGCTACCCCAGCGTGGCACGATCGACGCGCAGCTGGAGAACTTTTTGCCTACGGTAGCCTGTCCGTCTCAGCCGCAAGGCGCTCTGGAAGAAGAAGTGCTGGCACTGCTGGAAATTGGCCGCACCTTGGAGTCGGATTACGACGTCAAGCACTCTCCGGTGGCCAGCTTCGTGATTCGGTTCATTGGCTTTGAGCAGTCCCGACAGCTGTTGAAGCAGGCGCGCGCTTTTTTTGACCAGAAGGTCAGCGGTGAGCAGTTCCTGCAGGCCTGCAACCCGGAAATCGTAGAAGCCATTGTCAACGCAGCCCGACAGGTTTTTGAAATCCGGCGTGAAGTGATATGCAAGCGTTTGGACTGATGGCGAAGGTGGTAAATTAGCAATAAATGAAATACCCCTCCGTGCACAAGCACCCTGTTATCGCGTCGCATCCTGCGCGAGATGCTGAGCGTCCATGAATACGCCGGTGCAAGCAACTGTGCCAAATGTGCAGCCCATAGACGGTTTGTTGGAGTGTCTGTTGATTGTGGCGCGAGCCCATGGGGAACTGCCCACGCGCCAGGCCGTAATGGCTGGTTTGCCTGCAGAGCAGGCTCGACTGACGCCGGCCCTGTTTGAGCGCGCTGCCAAGCGAACGCGCCTGAACAGCCGTCTGGTGAAGTGTCCGCTGGCCGATCTCAAGGATGGCCTGCTGCCGGCGATTGCGCTGCTGCAGGGAAATCAGGCGTGCGTCATTCTGGACTTTCAGGGCGACCGAAGCGAGGTCCGCGTGGTCTATCCGGAGCTGCCGGAGGCGCCGGTGAGCGTGTCGGTCGACGCCTTTCAGGCTCAGTATCTGGGCACCTCTATCTATGTTCGACCCGCGCACCGCTTCGATGCGCGCACGCCTTTGGTACGCAAGGGCCGCCAGGGCCACTGGTTCTGGAGCGTGATGGCCGATAGCCGTCCGCTCTATTTGGATGTGCTGTTTGCCGCCCTTCTGGCCAATCTGTTTGCCCTAGGCATGCCGCTGTTCACCATGAATGTGTATGACCGCGTCGTACCCAACCATGCCTTCGACACGCTGTGGGTGCTGGCCTTTGGCCTGTTGCTGATGCTGCTGGGTGACTTGGTGCTGCGCACCATGCGCGGGCGCTTTGTCGATCTGGCCAGCAGCCGGGTCGATGTGAAGCTATCGGCTTATATCATGGAGCGGGTGCTGGGCACCCGTATGGAGCAGCGCCCGGCGTCCGCCGGTTCTTTTGCCTCCAACCTGCGCTCCTTTGAGTCGGTGCGAGACTTCATCAGTTCGGCCACCGTGGTGGCCTTCATCGACCTGCCGTTTTCGCTGATCTTTTTGCTCGCCATTGCCTGGGTTTCCTGGATGATGCTGATTCCGCTGGTGCTGGGCTCGCTCATCATGCTGCTGTATTCCCTCTCGGTGCAGGGTCGCATGCACGAACTGGCAGAAACTACCTACCGCGCCAATGCCCAGCGCAATGCCACCCTGATCGAATGCCTGGTGGGTTTTGAGACCATCAAGGCCTTGTCGGCCGAATCGAGCATCCAGACCAAGTGGGAAAAGAGCGCAGCGCTGTTGGCAAGGGTTGGCGCGCAATTGCGCCTGCTGTCTTCCACTGCGGCGGGTGCATCGGCCTTTGTCCAACAGTTCATCAATTTGGCGATTGTGGTGATCGGCGTCTATGCCATCTCCGAGAAGGAGCTCACCATGGGCGGCCTGATTGCCTGCACCATGCTGGCCGGACGCGCCATGGCTCCGGTGGGGCAGGTAGCGGGGCTGCTGGTGCAGTTTCACACCGCCTCCACGGCGCTCAGCTCGCTGGACGAGATGATGAAGCGCGACATTGAGCGTCCCGCTGACGCCAACTACCTCAGCCGTGGCCGCCTGCAAGGCGCCATCGACTTTCGAAACGTCAGCTTCAGCTACCCCGGTCAGGCCGCACCATCCTTGCAAAACCTGAGCTTCAAGATCAAGCCGGGCGAGAAGGTGGCCATTTTGGGGCGCATAGGTTCCGGCAAGACCACGTTGGAAAAACTGATCCTGGGCCTGTACCTGCCCACCGAAGGGGCGGTGCTGGTGGACGGCATTGACCTGCGCCAGCTGGACCCGGCCGAGCTGCGCAGCCAGATCGGCTATGTACAGCAGGATGTCATGCTGTTTTACGGCACGCTGCGCGAAAACATCACCCTGGGTGCGCCACTGGCGCAGCACCAGGACATCGTCAGGGCGGCTGAAATCGGTGGCGTGCTGTCGCTGGTCAATCAGCACCCGCAGGGCTTTGACATGCTGGTGGGCGAGCGCGGTGAATCCCTGTCTGGCGGCCAGCGCCAGGGCGTGGCTATTGCCCGCGCCGTCATCAACGACCCGCCCATCCTGTTGCTCGATGAGCCGACCTCAAGTATGGATTACTCCAGCGAGGAAGACATCAAGCGCCGTATGACCGAATTCGCCCGGGACAAGACCGTGGTCTTGATCAGCCACCGCACGGCGCTGCTCGATATGGTTGAGCGCATCATCGTCATGGACGGCGGGCGCATTGTTGCTGATGGACCCAAGGAGCAGGTGGTCACCGCCTTGCGCCAGGGCCGCATTGGGAAGGCCGTCTGATGGCCTGGTTCAGCGAAAAAGCCTTTCACCGCACCGGTCGGCTGATGCAAAAGGCGGGCGCTGTGAGCCAGTCCAGCTTTGGCCCTCTGGTCAAGCGCCTTACTCCGGTGGAGGACAGCGAATACAGCGACTGGGAGGGCGAGGCCGACTGGGCCCGTCTGCAGCAAGACCCCTTGCGCGCCCGGCTGTTGATGCGCGTTGTGGGTATAACGCTGATCGTGCTGATCGTCTGGTCGGCCTTTGCCAAGGTCGACGAAGTGACGCGCGGCGAGGCCCGCGTGGTGCCCACCAGCCAGGTGCAAATCGTGCAGAGCGTGGACGGCGGCATCGTCGAGGAGCTGATGGTCAAGGAAGGCCAGGTGGTCGAGGTCGGGCAAATCCTGATGCGGGTGGACACCACACGCTTTGAGTCCAATTTGCAGGAAAGTCGGGTCAGCCAGGCTGCCTTGAAGGCCAAGCAAATGCGTTTGAACGCCCTGACCCGTGGAACGGCTTTTAATCCGCCGGCCGACCTGATCAAGGAGGCGCCCGAAGCGGTGGCCCAGGAGGCCCGTTTGTATGAGTCACGCAGGGCCGAAATCAGTGCACAGGTATCGATTTCGCAGAACCAGTTGGCCCAGCGCCAGCAGGAACTCAATGAAATGCGGGCCCGCAAGGACCAGGCAGACCGCACTCTGGAGCTGATGACCAAGGAACTCAGTGCCACTCGGCCCATGATTGCCAGCGGCGCCGTCTCCGAGGTGGAGGTGCTGCGGCTGGAGCGCGACGTAGCGCGTATCCGCGGCGACCGCGAGCAGGCGATTGCACAGATTTCGCGGGTGCAGTCGGCGATTCTGGAGGCCACGCGCAAGATCGAAGAGGTCACGCTCGCCGCGCGCAACCAAATGAGCGGTGAGTTGTCCGAGACCATGGGCAAGCTGGCCGCCATGAGCGAGAGCGGCAAGACGCTGGAAGACAAGGTCAAAAAGGCCGATATTCGCTCACCCATGCGCGGCACCATCAAGCGCCTGCTGGTCAACACGCTGGGCGCGGTGGTGCAACCCGGCAAGGAACTGGTCGAAGTGGTGCCGCTGGACGATGCCCTGATTCTGGAGGTGCAGATTGCACCCAAGGACATTGGTTTTCTGCGCCCAGAACAAAAGGCCACAGTTAAGTTCACGGCCTACGACTATTCGATTTATGGCGGACTGACGGCCGACGTTATTAATATCGGAGCCGATTCGGTGCTGGACGAAAAGGGCAATGCCTTCTACCACGTGCGGGTGCGCACCCATACACCCAGCCTGGGTCCGGGCCTGCCCATCATTCCTGGCATGGTGGCGCAGGTAGACATTTTGACCGGTAAGAAAACCGTGTTGTCCTATCTGCTTAAACCGGTGCTGCGCGCCAGGGCTAACGCCCTTACCGAACGATGACCGGTCACCACTTTTTTTTGACCAGTACCCCGCGTCAACCCAGTTCGCGATGGTTGGAGGCTTTTGCCCGGGGCCAATGTGTGCTGGCTACAGATTTAGCCACGGTGCTGCAGGGGCTTCAGGCCACACAGTGCATCGTTTGGCTGAGCAACGACGATCTGCAGTGGCGCCAGATGCTGGCCTTGGCGCGTGCGCTGCAGCCTGCGGCGCGGGTGGTGCTGTTGTCGGGAGCGCCCGAACCCGCGGAAGGTCTTGCCGCGCTCGACGCTGGCGCCATGGGCTACACCCATTCCTACGCCTTGCCCGAGTTGCTGCAGGAAGTCGCGACCGTGATTGGACATGGCGGTCTGTGGGCCGGTCCGGACCTCATCAAGCGCCTGGTTGCGGCCACGTCGGCTGCATTGGCAACACTGCCCGCGCCAATCGGCGCACCAGGCGCCACCGCGCAAACCTATGCCAAGGTCTGGGCCAGCCTGTCGCAACGCGAGACCCAGGTGGCCCAGTGTGTGGCGCTGGGAAAATCTAACCGGGAAGTGGCCGAGCAATTGTTTATCTCGGAGCGCACGGTCAAGGCCCATCTGGGCTCAATCTTTGAAAAACTGATGGTGCGTGATCGATTGCAACTGGCCCTGCTGGTGGCCAGCGTCAGCGCCGATACCCGTGCCATAGTGGACGCCACCACATGACAGAAGCCAAGCATCCCGAGCGTGGCGATCAAGAGGCCCAACCATCACAGGCATTGAGCGAGTCGGACGCTGCCATCGCGCGCGTTCTGGAAGACCTGATCGACACCTTGATTGGCCGTGGCGTGATCCAGTTTACCGATCTGCCCGAGGCGGCCCAGGGCAAGCTTCTGTGGCGGCGCAAAAACCGCGCCAAGCTCCAGGATTCACTGCAATTGCTGCCGGATGATGGTGACACAGGCCTGCTTTAAGCAGCAATGCGGTTCGCGTGAAAGCACATTTCAGTGCCAAATCGTGCGTTGCAGCATGATTCGTTTAATTCACGGTAGTATAGGCGTGCACCAGAACTTGTGCCGAGTTCGTACAAGCTTCTCCTAACCTAAAAATTCAGGCACATGTCCTTTGCATTGAAACTGTCACTCCTGCTTGCCGCAGCAGGCATTTGCTTCACTGCCTCTGGTCAAAACGCTGCAATCCAATCCAAACTTCCAGACGCGAAGCTTCCAGAGGCCATGCTGCAGGCGGTGCACAAGGCATTGGCCAGCAACCCCGAGGTACAGGCCAAGTGGAACGCCTTTATGGCCTCGGATAGCCAGCGTGACATTGCCAAGGCGGGCTTTTTGCCGCAGCTTGACCTAACGGCCTCCGTCGGCAATGAAAGTCGAATCACGGGTGGCGTCAATCTGGGTAGTTATGGGCTGGCCTCGGCACAGCTCAGCCTTAATCAGATTTTGTTTGACGGTTATTTCACCCGCAACGAAGTCAAGCGCCTGGACGCGGCCAAGCTCACGCGCTATTACGAATTGCGGGAGGTGGCCGAGAACACCGCGCTCGAGGCCACCAGAGTCTATGCCGATGTGGTTCGCTACCGGGAACTGGTGGAGTTGGCGACACAAAACTATGTGGAGCACAAGCAGTCTGCACTTCTGGTGGAGGAGCGGGCCAGTTCAGGCGTAGGCCGTCGAGTGGATGTCGAGCAGGCCAATGGCCGCCTGGCACTGGCCGAGTCCAACCTGCTGACCGAGTTGACCAATCTGCACGATGTCAGCGCACGCTACCTGCGCGTGATTGGTGAAAAGCCACCCGAAGGCCTGCCCAGCCTGCCGGAACCGTTCCGCCTGGGCGGCTTACCGACGTCGGTTGAGCAGCTGTTGCACGAGGGCTTGCGGCACAGCCCCACGCTGTTGGCCGCAGTGGAAAACGCGCGTTCCAACCGCATGGCGGTGGACACGGCACGGGCCGCTTATTTGCCCAGGTTTGATTTGCAGGTGTATGGCACGCAGGGCACCAATAGCGGCGGCGTCATAGGCGACAGCCGCACCACGGGTGCTGCCATTGCCTTGAGCTATAACCTGTTTCGTGGCGGCGCGGACAAGGCCAAGGAGAAACAGGCCGTAGGCCTGGCGGACCAAGCCCGCGACCAGCAGGAAAAGGCCTGCCGTGATGTGCGCCAAACCTTGTCCCTGGCCTTTAGTGATGTGCGGGCCTTGAACGAGCAATTGGTTTATATCGACCTGCACAGATTGGCAACAGAGAAAACGCGGGAGGCCTATCGACAGCAGTTTTACATCGGCCAGCGCACCTTGCTTGATCTGCTGCAAACCCAGAACGAGTTTTTTGAAGCCTCGCGCTCCTATATCAACTCGCGCCATGAACAGGCCGCGGCGCAGGCCCGCACGCTGGCGGCGATGGGCAAACTGATGTCGACGCTGGGCGCCAACCGCAGCGACATTCCGGCTTTAGAAGACCTGGGGGTGCAAGCCGACGGAGTCGGGGCTGACGATCTGTGTCCGCTAGAGGAAACCGTGGTCGATACGCTGGAGAAGATCAAGGCCGAGGTGGCGCCACTCCCGCGCGCGCGGCCCTAGACCACCGCTAGTAGCGGTTGGGCCTATTGGATGCCGGGGCCGGTTGCGCCGTCAAAGCCCAAGCGGGCCAGCAGGGGCAGGTCTTCCTGGTGCTCCACACCCAGTGCCACCACGCTTATGCCAATAGCGTGGGCCACCCTGCATAGCCCCATCAGGAACTCCTGATTGCCAGGGTTGTCGGCGATGCCACGCACATAGCTGGGGTGGACCTTGATGTAGTCCAGCGCCAGCTCGGCCAGCTTGTCACTCTCGGCAAAACGCTGGCCGAAGTATTCGATACCGACGTGGCAGCCCAGTGCCTTGAGGCTGCGTGTGAGATCGCCGAAGGCATCAAACTGGCGGAATACCCCATACTCCGGCACTTCAAACCACAGCCGTTTGCAGACCTGCGGCTGGGTCTTGAGTAACTTGGCCAGTTCATTGCGGAAGTGGAAGTCGGCAATGGTTTGCGCCGACAGATTGACTGCCACATCGCCGCTGTTGCTGTGCAGGTAGTCGATCGCCATTTTGACCACACCCAGATCCAAAGGCGCAGTCAGGTTGAGCTGAGCTGCCATGGGCATGAAGTCGCCCGCCGTCATCAGTGTGCCGACATCGTCCATCTTGAGACGAATCACGCACTCGCGGTGCAGCGAGCTTTTGCCATCTGCGCCTACCACCGGGTAAAAGCTCAGGGCCAGCCGTCCACCACTCACCGCATCACTCAGCAGGGTACGCCAGGTTTCCGCCGCAATGGCGGGTTTGGCATGGGCATCATCGAGCGCCTCATAGGTGTTGCTGCCCTTGTTGGCGGCCCGGGCCAAGGCCTCGTCCACGCTGGACAGCAGGCTGCCCAGGTTCTGGTCGCGCACATAACGCACAGCGCCGATATGAAACAGGTCTGGCACCCGGTCCTGCCATTTCGGCAGCAGCTTGTCGGTCAGGCGCGTGTAAATATCTTGGGCGGCTTCTGTTGCCGTGGCGTGGCTGGGACAGACGATGGCAAATTCGGCGCCCTTGACGCGGCCCGCACGCTGGCCAACGCGGCCGTTGCCACTGTCATACAACTCGGTGCCGATTTCCTTGAGCAGCGCATCGGCGCCCTGGCGGCCCAGCATGGCGTTGAGTTCATTCAGATCACGCAGTCGCACGATGACCAGGCTGCCGCTGGCGCCAAACTGATCGCCGGTCAGCACCTCGCGCAGGTGCGACAAAAAGTATTCGCGGCTGGACAGCCCAGTTACCGGGTCGCGGTTTACCTTTTTGCGTAGCGTATCAAGCCGCGCCGCCTCTTCATTGAACATGGTCTTGACCCGACCCACCATCGCGTTCATGCCGCGCGCCAGGGCCTTGAGTTCGGGCGTGTGCGGCTCTGGAATTAGGATGAAGCGGCGCTCGGCAATGGCCTCGGCCTGGCCCACCACATGATTCAATGGTCGGGTAATCAGGCGCAGCAGGAAGCTGCCGGCAATGCCGGTGACCATGCCGCCCACCACAAACCACAGCAGCAGTGCCAGCGTGCCATCCCACAGGCTCTTGTAAACATACTGTTCCTGGCTGGCCAGGGTCAAGGTGCCGTACTGCTTCCAGTTGTCCTGAATCAGCGCCTGGCCGGGCTGCACCTGAATCGGTATCAGCTTGGTGAACCATTCCGGAGCGCCCTCAATTTTGCCCTCGAACACGCGCTCCACCAGGGTCTCACCTTTGGGCGACACGATGCGGATAAAGCGGTAGTGGCCGGCGTCAAACTGGGCTGCTACCTGCAACTCCACCAGCACCGGGTCCTTGGGCAGCTGCGATAGGGACAGGGCCAGTGCCGTGGCGTTATCGATGTTTTTGACCTGCAACTGCTGTTGCAAATACTGCCTCGCCGATAGAACGCTGGTGACCGTGCTGGCGGCAAACGCCATCGCCATGACTAGGATGATGGCTAGCCAGAGTTGCTTGATGAGTGACATGGTGATCTCGCTAAAGGGTTGAAGCAAAGGCTTAGAGGCCGTCTTTGTGCATGCGATCCAGCACATCGCGCCAGCGCGACAGCCGGGTTGTCGGGTCTGCGCTGGAGGCCGTGGCTCCTCCCACCCAGAGGCCGTCACTATTGAAGCTGTAGACCGGTGACAGGTCGGGGCGCATGGAAGCCGGTCGAATGCTGCTGACCATATTGTCCAGAATCACCGGCTCTTCGCTGGCTTGTGCATAGTAGCCCAGCACCATGTGCGCAATTGGCGCAGTATTGCCGCTCTGGTAGCGCACATAGATCAGACGCAGGCGCTCGTTGGCCACACCCAGAATGCGCAGCGTCATGTACTTGGCGATCACGAAGTCTTCACAGTCACCTGCTCCATGCCCCATGAATTCCAGTGGCGTGGCCCAGTAGTCTTCCTGGTTGTACACCTCCCAATCGGTCTTGTAGAGGATGCGGCGATTGAAGAAACTGTTGACCTTGTTGAGCTTGTCGTTCTCCGCCAAGGCGCTGCTATCGTCGATCAGCTTGCGCCACGCCACCACCGTTTGCAGTGCGCCGGCTCCATACTGCTGCTGGGCCAGCATCTGCATGCGGTCGAAATCGGTGGCGGCAAAACCGAGGGCCAGCGCTGCCACGCACAGCCAAGCGGCGCCGACCTTGAGGCCGGACCTGTAGCGCTGCGCTACATTAGCCAGCACGCGCCATTTCCAGAATATTCGCCTCGCTGATCTCATCCACCTGGTCGGCGGTTAAGAAGCGCATGGCATAGGTCATATAGGCCTTCTTCACCATGAAAATTTCAAACAGATCGGGATCGATATGCCCGGTGGCAGCCATCTTGGCGAGTATCTGCAGCGCCTGCGATAGCTTCATCGCACCCTTGTACGGACGGTCGCCGGCGGTCAGGGCCTCAAAGATGTCGGCAATGCCCATCATCCGGGCCTGCAGAGACATTTGCTCTTTTTTCAGACCCTTGGGATAGCCCTTGCCGTCCATGCGTTCGTGGTGGCCGCCAGCGTATTCACTCACATTGCGCAGGTGACGCGGCCAGGGCAACTGCTCCAGCATTTTGTTGGTGGCAACGATGTGGTTGTTGATGATCGCGCGCTCGGCCGCTGTCAGGGTGCCAGCGCTGATGCACAGATTCTCGACTTCGTTTTCGCTCAGCAGCGCTGCCTGTTCGCCTACCGCATTGACCCAGGTTCGCGAGGCGGCAATGTCTCGGACCCTTTGCTGCTCATCGCTGCTCATGCATTCGCTGCCGGCATTGCTTCTGCGCAGGAACGCTTTTTGTTCGTCCAGCGTGGCCACGTCGCTCTGATAGGCCGCTTCTAATGCCGCCAGAGCGGCTGCCTGCGCATCGGGTGCCAGCGCCAGCTTTGCTTCGAGCAGCTTGATGTGGGCATCACGCTTGGCCAGCTCGATGCGGGTTTCCACCAGCTCAATGCGGTCGAACAGGGTTTGCAGCTTGGTGGCCTTGTCCACCACATGCACCGGCGTCACGATCTTGCCGCAGTCATGCAGCAAGCCGGCCAGGCGCAACTCGTAGCGGTCCTGGTCGGTCATCCGAAAGTTGGCGTAGGGGCCGCTGTCCATGGCTTCGGTCGCTTCCGCCAGGATCATGGTCATCTCCGGAACGCGCTGGCAATGGCCGGAGGTGTAGGGTGATTTTTCGTCAATGGCGGCGTTGATCAGGTTCACCAGGGATTCAAACAAATGCGTCAGTTGCTCGACCAAGCGGCGGTTGCTTAAAGCCACCGAGGCCTGCGAGGCCAGTGACTCGGCCAGCCGCTGGTTGGTCATACTGAAGGGAATGGTTTTTCCGGTCTTGGGGTCCTTGGCGTTGATCAGCTGCAGCACACCGATGATGAAGTTCTCATGGTTCTTGAGCGGCACCGTCAGGAAGGATTGCGAGCGGTAGCCGGTGGCCTTGTCAAATTCGCGCGTGCCGGAAAAGTCGAAACCCTGCTCGAAGTAGGCATCGGCCACCGTCACCGTCTTGTCATTGAGGGCGGTATAGGTGGCCACCAGCGCGTTATTGGGTTGGCCATCGGGCTTGGTCAGCGACAGGGGCGGGAAGTTGATGGCCTTGCCAGTGGTGCCGCCCATAGCAATGCCCATGGAATTGGTGCGCATGATCTCGAAGGTGAGCGCGTGTTGGAGGTCGTCGAGCAGGTACACGGTGCCGCCGTCGGCCGAGGTCAGATCCTGCGCAGCAACCAGAATTTGCTCCAACAGCCGTGGCAGGTGATGTTCCTTGGATAGCGCAGCGCCCACCGCGTTCAACTGCTCAAAGCGGTCTAGCAGTTCCTTGATTGTTTCCATAATTTTCTAATTCCAACCCTGAGGGTACCGGCTAACAAACCATGTGGGAACGGTGCGCCCGTTGGGCATCGAACAGGAACCATCCGTAAACAGCTGCCGACGACACCCGCATTTCACGATTATGGCGGCATTGAGTGACTTGTTGAAGCAATGTTCATGCGCAAAAAAGTGAGCACGCCCGCGGCGCACAACTGGAGCCGGTCGGCACGGGGCGGCTCCGTACCCAGGCACCAGTCGCTTAAGACCAGCCGACGTCGGCCGTCTGCCAAGGCATGGTCGCCCGGTTGATGGGTGTGACCATGCAGCATCACGGATGCGTCAGCCTCCGCCAGCAGGGCGCTTGCTGCCACGGGGTCCACATCAGCATAGGGGGCGCCGGTCTGCTTGCGCGATTCGCTTTGGCTGCGGATGGAGCGAGCAATGGCTTGCCGCTCGGCCAAGGGTTTGGAGAGAAAGTCGGCTTGCCAAGAGGCACTGCGCACCGTCTGCCGGAAAGCCTGGTAGTCGGTATCTGCTGTGCACAGGGCGTCACCATGGGTCAAAAGAATGCGATGTCCGGCAAACGTCAGCACGCTGGGGTCTGCCAATGCGGTGGCCTGGCAGGCCTGCATCAGCGCTGCTCCCATCAGGAAGTCGCGGTTTCCGCACATGATGTGCAGGTCCAGTCTCTGAGCAGCCTGGCGCAACACGCTGACGCACTCGGTCTGAAAGGCACTGCCTGCGCCCAGAACATCATCGCCTACCCATACCTCGAACAAATCGCCCAGGATGAAAAGGGCGTCGGCTGTCGTGGACTGCAGGTAGTTCTTCCAGCCCGAAAACGTGGCCGGGTCACCTTCATCCAGATGGATGTCGGAAATGAAATCGATCCGTTTCCAGCGGGATGGTGCCAGCAATTCCATCCCGCGTTCCGTCAGCTTTAGAGCGCGACGGCTTTTTCGATGACCACGTCTTCCACCGGCACATCGTCGTGATAGCCCTTGCGCGCGGTCTTTACGGCCCTGATCTTGTCGACCACATCGGCGCCGCCTACAACCTTGCCAAACACCGCGTAGCCCCAGCCCTGGGCCGTGGGCGAGCTGTGGTTCAGAAAGCCATTGTCGGCCACGTTGATAAAGAACTGGGCGGTGGCCGAGTGCGGGTCACCGGTGCGCGCCATGGCGACCGTGTAATTGGCGTTCTTCAGGCCATTGTTGGCTTCGTTTTCAATCGGTGCCTCGCAGTCCTTTTGCTTCATGCCGGGCTCCATGCCACCGCCCTGGACCATGAAGCCGGGAATCACGCGATGAAAGACCGTGTTGTTGTAATGGCCCTTGGCCACATAGGCCAGGTAATTGGCTACCGACTTGGGAGCCTTTTCCTGGTCGAGTTCCAGGGTGATGACGCCGTAACCGGTGACGTGGAGTTCTACTTGTGGCTTGCTCATAATTTATTTCACCAAGGTGGCGGAGTTGATAAGAATCGGGGTGTTGGGAACGTCCTGTCTGCCGGTGGGCACGGCACGGATTTTGTCTATGGTGTCCATGCCCGCAACGACCTTGCCGAATACGGCGTAGCCATTGCCGTCCGGTGAGGGGGCGTTCAGGCCATTATTGTCCACCACATTGACAAAGAACTGCGCCGTAGCCGAATTGGGGTTGCTGGTACGTGCCATGGCAATGGTGCCCCGGTCATTCTTGAGGCCGCTTTTGGCTTCTAGCGGGATCGGTTCGCGCGTGGCTTTCTGATTCATGTCGGGCGTGAAGCCGCCACCTTGCACCATGAAGTTGCCAATGACGCGATGGAAGATGGTGCCGTTGTAAAACTTGTCCTTCACATATTGGAGGAAGTTTTCCACGGTCTTGGGTGCCTTGTCTGGATAAACCTCGACGGTGAAGTCTCCCAGGCTAGTCTGAAACTTCACCTGCGGGGCTGATCCTGCGAGCGCTGCAGTGTTAAGCAGCAGGGCAGTGGTCAACCCAAGCAGCACGCGGCGGCTGATACACGTCATCGTCATTAGATAATTCCTTCAAAAAATATTTTCCACTGTCCACTTTGCCGAGTCCAGTATTGTCGCTTGGTCCAGCCTGTGCGCTTGCCCAGAAGGACTTCGCCGAAAGTCACCACCATGGTGTCGGCGCTGTCGGTCCAGCGCAGAAAGGACAAGTCCTTGATCTCAATGTTGCGGCTCTGAGCATTGCCGAGTTCTGCCTTGAGCACCGAAGTCCATTGTTCCAGCGTTTTACCGTAGCTATTGAAGTCGGGCGTGTAAAAAGCCAGGGTTCGGTCCAGGTTGCCCGCTTCCTTCGCGTTGCGCCAGGCCTGTAGCGCGTCTTGGAAGGGCTGGCCCTCGGCCTTCACGCTACCCGCATCGACCCAGTGCAGCTGCGGTGCAATCACCACCGGCGTGCTGCCGATTTCCACGGTGTGAATGATGTGATCCAGGTCCGGGTTGGACATCACCAGGCAGCCGTCGGTCGACAGCGGGGCGCGCGAAAACTGGCTCGGAGGTGTACCGTGCAGCCAGATGCCGCCGCCGGTCTTTCCGCGCTTGGCGTCCAGCATATTGGGGTAGCTGAGAGGCAGGGCACCCGAGCCATAGAAGTCCTTGAGCGATTTGGCGTCCAGGTGACTGGTGATGTAGTACACGCCCAAGGGGGTGCGCTGATCGCCCTGTACCGTCTTGGAAATACCCGCCTTGCCCACCGAAGTGTAGTAGTCCGCCACCAGGGTCAGGCCGGTGGGCCGGTTCTCAAACAAGTACAGGCGTGAGCGCGAGGCATCCACCGCGATGGCATGCCGGGTCTTTTGCGAAATTTCCAGGAACTGCGATGGAACAGTTCCGGGGCGTGGCCGATTCAGCCCCGCCTTGAAGCGCTTTTGCGACTCCTCGCGCAACTCACCGAGCGGCCCGGCACCGGTCACCGCCATGTCCGCAGACACGTCGCCCAGCGTTTTGACGGGACGCATGCGTGCACTCAACAAGTCGCCATACACCAGCTGAGCCAGTTGGAAGTTGGGATGCTCGCGCACGATTTTTTCGACCCGCTCGAGCGCCTCGCGCCCGCGCCCGCTTCCCATCAGCTGATAGACCTGCAACAAGCCGGCCTCGACCAGTCCGTCTTCGGGAGAGGGTTGAGTCACTGTGGCAGTTGGCGCCTTGGGTTTGACCACCGCCTGCCGCGCCTTGGCTGGCGCATGCACAACAAAGATAAACACCAACAGCGCCCACGCGGCGGTGTCCCGCGCCCGACAACTTCGGTAGGCCATAGGAGTTAATGCCGCCTTGGCGGCCATAAGGCAGTCAGAATGCTCACCTTCAGTTGCCCACGGTTTCTTTGACGATCAGCCAACGTTCTCCGACCTTGGCAAAATCCAGCGTCTTGGGGCTGGAAACCGCCAGTCCGCCGGCCTTGTAGTCCTGGCGGAATTTGGCGCTTGCATGGTTGCCGTTGACGCTCACGCTGAGTTTGTCAATTTTGACGCTGATGCTGGATTTTCCGCTGATGCGCTGCTGACGTTCTGCTTCCCAGGTCTTGCGGCTCATGGCGCCAGCCGGTTCGAAGTCCTTGCCGTAGGAGGCCAAATAGGCATTGACATCGCGCGCGGACCATACGCTGGCCCACTTGGCGACTGCGGCCTCCACTTCCTTCGCAGCAGGGCTATCCACGCTAGGCGTTGGTGCCGCTTTGCTGGCGGCTGCAGGAGTTGGTGCCACCACTGGCGCAGTCGGCGCCGGGACTAAAGCGGGCTTGGGCGGTGGAACAGCTGTAACCGGCGCAGTGGCTGCAGCAGGTTTGGGCGGAGTAAGAGCCGCAACTGCAACGGGTGGTGTCGGCACCGGTGCTGCTGGCTTGGCCGCTAGCGCGGGTGCTGCGCTGGCAGGTGGGTTAGTCGGCGCTGTCACCGGACGTTGGGTCTTTGCCGTATTGCTGCTGAAAATCTCGCGGATCAGCGCCAGTTTGGGCACCACTGCCTGGTTGTTGCTGTCCAGTTGCAAGGCCTTGTTATAGGCCTGGCTTGCCAGTTTGGCGTAAATGTCGCCCAGGTTTTCATGCGCCGTGGCGTAACTCGGATTGGTGCGAATCGCCATTTCCAGGGCTGCGCGGGCCTTGTCGAACTGGCTCTGGCCGGCATACATCACCGCCAGGTTGTTATAGGGCTCGGGCAGCTCGGGGTAGTCTTCGGTCAGTTTGGTAAAGGTGGCAATGGCTTCTGCCGTTTTGCCGCTGTCGCGCTGGATCACACCCTTGATGAAACGCATTTGCGGATCCTTGGGCTGAGTAGCCAGAAACTTGTCCGCGCGGCTCAAGGCTTCAGGCAGCTTGCCAACGCGCACCAACTGGCTGACATCAGAGTAATCGTCCGCATGCGCCGGCATGCAGGCCATGCCAACCAGGACGGCAATGACGCGCAGGGAAGAAAATACCAGGACTCTTGCGTGTTTCATACAACCTCTTGTGCTGATGACGCCGCTTGCCCCTTGCATCAGGTTCTTGTTACAGCGGCGCCTTATACTGATGGGGATTGTATCTGAGCACATCCAGAAAAGTGCTCTGAGGCACACATGCTTTCTGTCCCCAACCATCCGCAGTGAACGACACCTGCAGTGCCCCAAGGTTTTAGCCCCGATTTTTCATTCCCATGAGTTTGCGCATTTACAACACCTTAAGCCGTGCCCTGGAGCCTTTTGCGCCCTTGGAGCCTGGCCATGTCCGCATGTATGTCTGCGGCATGACGATTTACGACCTTTGCCACATAGGCCATGCGCGCATGATGATGGCCTTCGACGTGGTGCAACGCTGGCTCAAAAGCAGCGGCTATCGCGTCAGCTATGTGCGCAACATCACCGACATTGACGACAAGATCATCCAACGCGCGCTGGACCGTGGCATCACCATCCGGGCCCTGACAGACGAGATGGTGGTCGCCATGCACCAGGACATCGATGCCCTGGGCATTGAGCGCCCCAGCATTGAGCCGCGCGCCACCGAATTCGTGCCGCAGATGCTGGACCTGATCGCCCAATTACAGGCCAAGGGCCTGGCCTACCAGTCCAGTTCCGGCGACGTCAACTACTCGGTGCGCAAGTTTCCCGGCTACGGCAAGTTGTCCGGCAAATCGCTAGACGAGTTGCGCGCTGGCGAGCGCGTGGCGGTGCAGGACGGCAAGCAAGACCCGCTGGACTTTGTGCTCTGGAAGGCCGCCAAGCCGACCGAGCCGATTGATGCCAAGTGGGACTCTGCAGCTCTGGGCCATCCATTTGGCTTGGGGCGACCGGGCTGGCATATCGAGTGCTCGGCCATGAGTTGCGCCACCTTGGGCGAAAGCTTTGACATCCATGGCGGCGGAGCCGACCTGCAGTTCCCGCACCATGAAAATGAAATCGCCCAGAGCGAAGGAGCCTCCGGCAAGCCGCTGGCACGCTTCTGGGTGCACAACGGTTTTGTGCGCGTGGACAACGAGAAGATGTCCAAGAGTCTGGGCAACTTCTTCACCATCCGCGAGGTGCTGGCCCAATACGAGGCCGAAACCGTGCGTTTCTTTTTGCTGCGCACCCACTACCGCAGCGCCCTCAATTACAGCGATGCCCATCTGGACGATGCCCGCAGTGGCCTCAAGCGCCTGTACACCGCGCTGGCCCTGATACCCGGACAGGCGAGCGCTGCGGTGGACTGGTCCAATGCCTATGCGCTGCGCTTCAAGGCCGCCATGGACGAAGACTTTGGCACGCCCGAAGCGATTGCCGTGCTGTTTGATCTGGCCTCCGAGCTCAATCGCAGCAAATCGGTGGAGCTCGCCGTGCTGCTCAAGGGTCTGGGGGATTGCCTGGGCCTGTTGCAGCAGGAGCCTACAAGCTATCTTCAGGCCGGAGCGGGTGTATCGGAAGAGCGTATTGCAGAGCTGATTGCCGAGCGCGCAGCGGCCAAGGCGGCCAAGGACTTTGCTCGCGCCGACGCCGTGCGCCGGGAACTGCTGGGACAGGGCATTGTGCTCAAGGATTCCCCCGCAGGCACGAGCTGGGAAGTCGCGCAATGATGCTGGTGGCGAAAGCGACCGAGCCCAGCCCGGTCACACCAAGCTATTGGGAAGACGCCTGCAAATACCTGATCAAAAAAGACCGGGTGATGCGCAAGCTGATCCCCCAATTTGCCGATGCCCGTCTGCAAACCCGGGGCGACGCCTTCGTCACCCTGGCGCGCAGCATTGTGGGCCAGCAAATTGCTGTGGCATCCGCGCAAAAGGTATGGGACCGGTTTGCCCTGCTGCCGCGTGAAATGAGCCCGTCCCATGTGCTGCGCCTAAAGGTGGACGACATGCGAGCCGCGGGCTTGAGCGTGCGCAAGGTGGAGTATCTGGTCGACCTGGCGTTGCACTTTGACAATGGCGCCCTGCATGTCAAGGACTGGGCTAGCATGCCCGATGATGCCATCATCGAAGAGCTGGTGGCGATTCGCGGCATTGGCCGTTGGACCGCCGAGATGTTCCTAATCTTCCACATGTTGCGGCCCAATGTGCTGCCGCTGGATGATGCGGGTCTGATTAAGGGCATCAGTCAGAGCTATTTTTCCGGTGATGTGGTGAGTCGCAGCGATGCGCGTGAGGTGGCAGCCGCTTGGGCACCCTACTGCAGCGTGGCAACTTGGTATATTTGGCGGTCTTTGGACCCTGTTCCGGTCGCGTATTAACCGAGCGGCCTGCTTTGGCAGGCGCCGTTCAACAGAACGGCCTCCTGACGGAGGCAGCGTTTCTTTTTAAGGAGAATTGCATTGGCCAAAAAAACATTTTTGGATTTCGAGCAACCGATTGCCGACCTGGAAACCAAAATCGAAGAATTGCGCTACGTGCAGAACGAATCTGCGGTGGACATCTCCAGCGAGATTGAGCAACTGGCGAAGAAAAGCCAGCAACTCACCAAGGACATTTACAGCGATCTGACGCCCTGGCAGATCACCAAGATCGCGCGCCACGCCGAGCGCCCTTACACGCTGGATTATGTGGCCGAAATTTTCACCCACTTTGTGGAGCTGCATGGCGACCGCCACTTTGCCGATGACCTGAGCATTGTCGGTGGCCTGGCTCGCTTTAACGGCACACCCTGCATGGTGATTGGTCAGCAAAAGGGCCGCGACACCAAGGAGCGGGGCTTACGCAACTTTGGCATGTGCAAGCCCGAGGGCTATCGCAAGGCACTGCGCCTGATGAAGCTGGCCGAAAAATTCAAGCTGCCGGTGTTTACCTTCGTCGACACCCCGGGTGCCTATCCCGGCATTGACGCCGAGGAGCGGGGCCAGTCCGAGGCCATTGGCCGCAATATTTTCGAGATGGCGCAGTTGGAGGTGCCCATCATCACTACCATCATCGGCGAGGGCGGTTCAGGCGGCGCGCTGGCGATTTCTGTGGCCGACCAGTTGATCATGCTGCAATATGCCATTTACTCGGTGATCAGCCCCGAAGGTTGCGCCTCTATCCTGTGGAAGACCTCGGAACGGGCGCAGGACGCTGCCGATGCCCTGGGCATCACCGCGCACCGGCTCAAGGCACTGGGCCTGATTGACAAGATCGTCAACGAGCCTGTCGGTGGCGCACACCGCGACACCAAGCAGGCCGCTGCTTTTCTCAAGCGTGCCCTAGCCGACGGCTACCGCCAGCTGGCAGACCTCAAGCCCCGCGAACTGGTCGACCGCCGCTATGAACGCCTGCAAAGCTACGGCCGTTTTACCGACACCAAAGCCAACGCGAAGTAACTTGCCTTCGCTTGTTCCATGACCCAGTCGCTGGAACAGGCGATGGTGGACTTTCATCCCACGCTGCCGCTGGCTGTGGCATTGAGCGGCGGCGCCGACTCTTGCGCCTTGTTGGTGCTGTGCGCACGCCGGTGGCCGGGCCAGGTACATGCCCTGCATATCAACCACGGCCTGCAAGCGGCTGCACTCACATTCCAGCAGCATTGCCAGCGTCTGTGCGAAAGCCTGGGCCTGCCGCTGCGCGTCAGGAACGTGCAGGCCGGACACGCCAGTGGTCAGAGCCCGGAGGATGCGGCCCGCATTGCACGCTACCAGGGCCTGCTGGAGCTGGCCCATGGCGATGCCGAGAAGCCGGCGCTCGCATCCATTGCCGTGGCCCAGCATGCCGATGATCAGGTTGAAACCCTGCTGCTGGCGCTCAGCCGGGGCGCTGGTCTGGCGGGTTTGAGCGCCATGCCGGCGCGGTGGTTGCGCGGCGGCATGGCATTCCATCGCCCTTTGCTGAGGGTGGCCGGTGCCGATATCCGGGACTGGCTGGCACTTGAGCAGATTGCCTTTGTGGAAGACCCTACCAATACCGACACCCGCTTTACGCGCAACCGCATCCGCGCACACATTACGCCGGCGCTGCAGGCGGTGTTTCCGCACTTTCGGGACACCTTTGCCCGCAGTGCCGCCCATGCGGCCCAGGCCCAGGCGCTGCTCGACGAGATTGCCGGGCAGGACCTGGCGGCCTTATTGCGTGAGCGCGATGGCTTGCCACTCATTCTGTCCCTGCAGGCCTTGGCGCCAGCACGCCAGGCCAATGCCTTGCGCTTTTGGCTGAAGTCGGCTTACGGCGTGGTGCCCAGCACCGCCCAATTGTGCGAATTGCAAAGCCAGATCGCGGCCTGCGTCACCCGCGGCCACCGCATCCATATCAAGGTAGGGCGCGGTTTCGTGGAGCGCCGGGGCGCGGTGCTCACTTGGTACAATCCCACGGATTTGCCCCTTTGAAATTGATCCAATGGCTTTGATAGTTCACAAATACGGCGGCACCTCGATGGGTTCCACGGAACGCATCCGCAATGTTGCCAAACGCGTTGCCAAATGGGCCCGCGCCGGTCACCAAATGGTGGTCGTTCCATCCGCCATGAGTGGCGAGACCAACCGCCTGCTGGGCCTGGCCAAGGAGCTGGCGCCCGCCAAACCCGATGATGCCTATGGTCGCGAACTCGACATGCTGGCCGCCACCGGCGAGCAGGTCTCCAGCGCTTTGCTGGCGATTGCGCTGCAGGCCGAGGGCATGGGCTCGGTGTCCTACGCCGGCTGGCAAGTTCCGATTCGCACCGACAGCTCCTACACCAAGGCCCGCATCGAGTCGATCGACGACGCAAGGGTGCGCGCCGATCTGGACGCCGGTCGGGTGGTCATCGTTACCGGCTTTCAAGGCATGGATGACGAGGGCAATATCACCACCCTGGGCCGCGGCGGCTCCGATACCTCGGCCGTGGCCGTGGCTGCTGCCATGAAGGCCGCAGAGTGCCTGATCTATACCGATGTGGACGGCGTCTACACCACCGACCCGCGCGTGGTGCCAGATGCACGGCGCCTGACGACCGTGAGCTTTGAAGAGATGCTGGAGATGGCATCCATGGGCTCCAAGGTGCTGCAAATCCGTTCGGTCGAGTTTGCCGGCAAATACAAGGTTCCCCTGCGCGTGCTGAGCAGCTTCACGCCCTGGGACATAGACATCAACGAAGAAGCCGCCTCCGGCACCCTGATCACCTTTGAGGAAGACGAACACATGGAACAAGCCGTTGTATCCGGCATTGCATTCAACCGCGATGAAGCCAAAATTTCCATCCTGGGCGTGCCCGATACCCCCGGCATTGCCTACCAGATCCTGGGCGTGATCGCCGACGCCAACATCGACGTGGACGTGATCATCCAGAACGTCAGCAAGGACGGCAAGACTGATTTCAGCTTCACCTGCAACCGCGGCGACTATGCCAAGGCCATGGACTTGCTCAAGACGCAGGTGTTGCCCAAGTTGAGCGCCAAGGAAGTGCTGGGCGACACCAAAATTTGCAAGGTCTCCATCGTCGGCATCGGCATGCGCAGCCATGTGGGCATTGCCAGCAAGATGTTCCGCGTGTTGAGCGAAGAGGGCATCAACATCCAGATGATCTCCACCTCCGAAATCAAGACCTCGGTAGTCATAGACGAGAAGTACATGGAGCTCGCCGTGCGTGCTTTGCACAAGGCTTTTGATCTGGACCAGAGCATTCCTGAAAATTAGCCCCCAGTTCGTGCGATAATCGTATTCGCCAGGAAACGTGACCGAGTGGCCGAAGGTGCTCCCCTGCTAAGGGAGTATGGGGTGTAGAGCCTCATCGAGGGTTCGAATCCCTCCGTTTCCGCCAACCCTTATAAATCAAGGACTTACGAGTGATTCAGGTCACAAGCAGGAACTTGATGGTATCCAGAAAAACCCACCAAGACCCACTTACCAGTGGTTTTTCGGTGGTTTTTTTTCGCCCGCAAAAAACCACCAAAAAACCCAATGGACTTCTCGGTCGTTCTTAACCACCTTCAAGGCCAGTTCCCAGGGCAAATGGTGTTGTACGTAGATGACATAGCGAAGATTTTGGGCAAATCAGACAAGGCTGTCGCAAATTTAATTGCGCGCAACGGCTTGCCGTTCAAAGTTAAACAGGTCGGTGGCATGCGTTGTGTGGACATCTTTCAGGTCTCTCAGTGGCTCAGCAGTGACCCCGAAGTGGCACAGCAGAGCGTTGAAGATGCAGTGGCGCCAAAGTCACTCAGAGGACGCCCCGCTAAGCCAGTGGTGCTTTCGAAGCCCGTCCTGCTGCCTGATTCGGCACCTTCAACTTCGGGCAAGCCAGCGGCCCTTACCGGCAAAATGGCAGCCATGATTTTGCAGATGCAACACACTCAGGCCATCTCCATGGGGCGGTTTGTGCAGTCGCTGCGAGATGTGGATGCAGCGCACTTCATGGATGCGGTCATGGAAAAGCTTTTCTTCTGCACAGGCCTGATGGAGTCCAGCTTTGTCGTGCGCATCAAGCGCATTGCCCCCAAAGGGGCGTCTTTGATTGCACAGGAGACGCGCAAGTTTTTCGAGTCGGAAGCACCGGCCTGCGCGTTTTTGGTTGAGAAGCTAGTCCATGCCCGTGGCTCAAAACAAAAATTTTTCGTGCATCTCACGTTGGAGCAGGCAGCGAGGGTGCTGTTTCATGCAACCGCTTGCAACCAGAGCTTACTTGTGAAGACCAACTCCATCGGCCTGGAACTGAACGGGATGTAGTGCGTCGCACCATCAGGGCGCCGCTCGTTCAGCATCACAAATTGACAGAGCCACACCAAGTGCAATCCCATTTTGAACCAGCAACCCACAAAGGAGTCCACCGTGGATGCAACTGACCTGGGGCTGGAGCGCTTTGTGGAGGCTCAGCACCGCGTGTACGAACGTGTGCTTGATGAGCTCGCCATGGGGCACAAGACAAGCCACTGGATGTGGTTCGTTTTTCCGCAGCTGCGGGCCCTTGGTCGCAGCGCAATGGCCAAGCGTTTCGGGATTGAGTCCAGGGTAGAGGCCATCGAATACATGGCCCACCCCGTGCTGGGTCGGCGTCTGGTCGAATGCGTGAACCTGATACTGGCTCAGCGAAATTCCGACCCCCACGACATCTTCGGGTCACCCGATGACTTGAAGTTCCGGTCATGTTTGACCTTGTTTTTAGCTGTGTCAGCCGAGCCATGTTTCAAGGCCGCGCTGGAACGGTTCTATGCGGGCAAGCCAGACCAAAGCACTTTGCAATTACTGCAAGCGAAGTGAGCCCCTGAAGGTAGGCTGCACTAAGGTCGGCATGTGACCAGCATGCGGTAAATTGCCAGCATGTCACTTCAAACCCTCTGCCGGACTTTTTCTATTGTTTTGCTGCTGTCGGGCGTCGCATCCCATGCGCAGGCCTCGGACCTGCGCTTAGTGTCACAGCAACAGATACCTGGTGACACAAAGTGGGACTACCTCAGTTTCGAATCCAGTAGTCACCGTCTTTTCATCACACATGGCGAACGGGTTGACGTGTTCGATACGCTCGACAAGAAGGTCATTGGCGCTATCCCCAATACCCCTGGCGTTCACGGCGTTGCCTTGGCACCTGACCTAGACCGCGGCTACACCAGTAACGGACTTAGCAGTACTGTGACCATCTTTGAGCTCTCCAGCCTGCGGGTGATGGGCACGCTGCCCACAGAAAAGAAGCCGGATGCCATCATCTACGACCCCGCTACGAAACGCGTCTTTGTCGCCAACGGGGACTCTGGCACCTTGACGGTCATTGACGCACTGGCCAATCGCGTCATCGATACGGTCGCCATCGGCGGGAAGTTGGAATTCCAGGCGGTCGATGGAAAAGGGCGCCTGTATGGGAACGTGGGTATTCCGGTCGACCGTGACCACCCTTTCCGGTTTATCGTGACCAGCGATTCTGGTTTACCGTGACCACTCATTCCGGCCGACCGTGACCGGGCATTCTGGTTTGTCGTGACCACCGATTCCGGTTTACCGTGACCGGCTGGTGGCGGCCCTTTTTGCCCTGTCACGTCGCCGCCGGTGGCACCGGCCACGGCTCCATCCGAATCGATAAGCAGCGTGAGGAGCTGCGCATATTTGTCCCAACCCGATCGGGCTAGTCTCACCAGCTTTTGCTGGAGCTGACTTGCCCGACACCCGAAGGATCACTATGCGTCAGATCAAAGACGTCCTGCGTCTCAACCTCGAACTCCACCACTCCCAACGGCACATCGCCGCCTCTCTTGGCATCTCCAAGGGGGTAGTTGCCAAGTACCTCAAGCTGGCCAGCGATGGGGGCCTGCACTGGCCCCAGATCGAGGTCATGAGCGAGACCGAACTGCAGCACCGTTTGCTGGGAACGGTTGCGCGCGCCACTGGCTTTGTCACCCCCGACTTTGCCCGGATGCACCAGGAGCTACACCGCAAGGGCATGACGCTGATGCTGCTGTGGCAGGAGCACAGCGAGCGCCACCCGGATGCGGCCATCCACAGCTATTCGCAGTTCTGCGAGAACTACCGCCGATTCGCCAAGACACTCAAGCGCTCCATGCGCCAGGTCCACCGCGCCGGTGAGAAGCTGTTCATCGACTATGCCGGCCCGACCGTCGCCCTGGTAGACGGCAACCGGGCCCACATCTTTGTCGCCGCTCTGGGGGCGTCGGGCTACACCTTCGCCTACGCCACACCCCGCGAGACCATGGCCGACTGGCTGGGTGCGACGGCCCAGGCACTGCGCTTTTATGGCGGCTGCACCGAGCTCATCGTGCCCGACAACCCCAAGGCCCTGATCGCCAACCCAGACCGCTACGAGCCCAGAGCCAACGATACGGTGCTGGAATTCGCGCGGCACTACAACACCTCGGTGCTGCCAGCGCGGCCACGTCGGCCACAGGATAAAGCCAAGGCGGAATCGGCCGTGCAAGTCGTTGAGCGCTGGATCCTGATGCGTCTTCGTCACCACCGGTTTGAGACGGTAGACGAGGTCAACGAGGCCATTGAGCCGCTTCTGCATCAACTCAACACCAAACCGTTCCAGAAGCTCCCCGGAAGCCGTGCCAGTGTCTTCGCACAGATCGACGCACCGGCCCTGCGGGCCCTGCCCATGCAGGCCTGGGAGCTCGCTGTGTTCAAGACGGTCAAGGCGCACATCGACTCGCACGTCGAGTTCGATGAGCACTACTACAGCGTGCCCCACCCACTGATCGGGCAGCAGATGGAGGTGCGCGCCACACAGCGTTGCGTAGAAGTTCTGCACCGCGGCCAGCGTGTGGCCAGCCACGCACGCAGTGCCCACAAGGGCAAGTTCACCACGGTGCCCGAGCACCTGCCCGAAGGCTACCGGGCGCACCTGCAATGGAGCCCTGAGCGCCTGATCCATTGGGGTCAGGACATTGGCGTGGCCACGGGCAGCTTGGTCAGACGGATGCTGGAGGCACGCCAACATCCGGAGCACGGCTACCGGGCCTGCCTGGCCTTGCTGTCACTGGCCAAGCGCTATAGCAAGCCCAGGCTGGAGGCGGCATGCCTGATCGCCCTGGAGCTGGGCACCACCAAGGCCAGCCACGTGCGCGAGATCCTGGCCAATGGGCGTGACCTGGTGAAGCCCAGCACCACGCTGCCATGGGTCAGTCCGGCACACGCCAACGTGCGCGGCGCAGGCTACTACCGATGACGATGGTGCCGCCGTGTGCGCGCACCCAAACAACAACAACCCAAACCCACATACCAAGGAATACACCATGATGATGAACACGACACTGGAGCAACTGCGCGAGCTCAAACTGGCTGGCATGGCCACCGGCCTGCAGGAGCAACTTACCCAAGCGGGCATGACCGCCATGAGCTTTGAGGAGAGGTTTGGCCTGCTGGTAGACCGGGAGGTCCACTGGCGCAGCGACAAGCGTCGGGCACGCCTGCTCAAGGAGGCCAACCTGAAGTTCCCCCAGGCGTGCATTGAAGATATTGACACCCGAGCCGGGCGCGGCGTGGAGCGCAGCGCCGTGATGAGCCTGGCCCTGGGCAACTGGATCAAGAGTGGCCACAGCGTGCTCATCACCGGGAAGACTGGCACGGGCAAGACCTGGCTGGCTTGTGCCTTGGCACAGTACGCCTGCAGGCGCGGGCACACAGCGCTGTATCAACGGGTTCCACGCTTGGGCGAGGACCTACGAATTCGTCACGGCAATGGGACGTTTGGCAAATGGTTGATTGCTCTGGCCAAGACAGACGTGCTGCTGCTTGACGATTGGGGCATGGCGGGCATCGATAGCCAAACAAGGGCCGACCTCATGGAAATCATCGACGACCGGGCAGCAAGCAAGGCCACCATCATCACCAGCCAATTGCCCATTGAACACTGGCACACATGGATCGGTGACGCCACCATTGCCGATGCAATCCTGGACCGGATCATGCAGAAGAACCACCGGTTCAATCTCACAGGCGAGTCGCTGCGACCGAACTCCCAATCCACGGATTGACGCCAAAAGTCGGTGGGAAAAACCACCCAAACCAGGTTGATTTGGGGCCGTGCGCAACTCCCCAATACAATCTGCGCAGCGCAACTCTTGCACGCTGCGCAACTGGTCACGATCGACCGGAATCAGTGGTCACGATCGCCGGAATACGCAGGAACGTAGAAGACAGAAATGTTTTGGCCGTCATCGACACGCAAAATCTTATGGTACTGGCTCGATTTGATGTCTCGGCTGGCTGTAACTCCCCCACGGGACTGTCAATCGATGCGCAAACCGGTCGACTCTTCCTGGGCTGTCGCAACCAAAGAATGGCGGTTTTGGATGGCAATACGGGCGTCCTTCTGGCTTCCCTTCCAGTGGGCAAGGGATGTGATGCCACGGCATACGACCCGGCACTGAAGCAGGCCTATGCTTCTAGCGGGGATGGAACCATTACGGTACTGAACAGTGAAACCTACGCCATTGAGCAAGTCATAGCCACCCAGCCCACTGCGCGCACGTTGGCGCTGGACCCGGTCCTGCACATTTTGTACTCGGTTTCAGCGGAAATTGAAGCTCCGGCCGTTGAAGGCGCTCGCCCGAAGTTGAAAGCAGGAAGTTTCCAGTTATTGACAGTCAGCCGGTGAGGTCAAATCAGCGGCGCAATTTTGCCGGTGCTCGTTGCCCCCATGGGGAAGACGGATGCAGGAGGCGAGCTCCGGTTCGTGGACTTACATGGACTCAACTCTTGCGGGTAGGACTGAACCACTGGTCTGCTTCTGCACCAAATAGCCTCAGCAAAGCCCAGCCTTCCAGGCCCACTGACAGGTAAGTGACCGATACCTCAAGCTCGGACGCTTCTTCCAATCCAATGGCCAGAATCAAGGCCACATCCAGGGCAACAAGAACCGAGTACGCAATGCGGGCCCAGTTTCTGCAGGCAGCAATTCGAAGGACCACAAACCCACTGAATACCAGCAAGATGCTGTTAAAGACCATCGCATCACTGCTTGCATCGTCGTAGTCCAGTGCCATCATGAGAGCGTTTACGGCAAGCGTCAGCCAAATTAGCTGGAGCGCGTTGGTAACGCTGCGCGGCGGATGGGTGCTGGTTGGCTGCTGCATGGGTGTGTAAGTTTGCCCCCAACGCCATTGGAACTGTTCGGTCAAGGCGATGCTTTACCAAATTTTGCACGGGCAGAAAACAGCATGTGTCACGACTGTCAGAGTCGACAAGGCTTCAAAATTCAAAGACAAGGCGTGAATCCGGTACTTTGGCATTGAATCAAGAGGGCCTTGGCCTGAGTTGCCTGCTGTTCGGTCAGCTTCCTGGCAATGACATCACGGTTGGTGATGGCGACCGAGTCCCCAGACGCCGCTGCAGCTGCAAACCATGCGTATGCGCGGATGGGGTCTTGCACCACTCCCCGTCCTTTGGAGAAGGCGACACCGAGATTGGACCGCGCTTGCGGGTTGCCATGGGTTGCTGACATGCGTAGCCAGTAAAGGGCCGCCTTTGCGTCCTGCGGGGTACCACAGCCTGAGTCATAGAGGAGACTTAGCTGAAACTGGGCTGCAGCGTCACCCGAGGTCGCCAATTGCTTGAATTGGTTGAACGCGGCAGTGAAGTCGCCGCGCTCTTGGGCGGACATGGCTTCCTGTAGCGGGGTTCCGCAGCAAAAGCCAGTGGCTAACGCCAGTAAAAGGGCGACAACGAAATGGTGGGCTCGCATTGGAATTGATTTCACTGATTTGCCTCCATGTCGCCGTTTAGCTTTGGCGGAGTGACACAAGGGAGCTACGGCAAGCTCCCAGGAAAATGTTGCGCTGTCCCTGGTAGCTACCGACGAGTACCTCACGCACATGAGTTAAACCACGGCGAGATGTCGCGCATACCTACACATTTCCAATGCGCCAGAGCTCACGGCAAATACAAAATGGTTTTTAGGTGGTACGACGGCTAACTCAGTCCAGATATATGCAGAAAGTCGGGTCCGGTGCCTCTTGTTCATCATCATATGAAGCCCAGCGGGCTTCATAGTCTTGCTCGCCAAAGGCATCACCGCCCCTGAGGAAATTGTCATTGCCCTCGCGCATCGGCCACATTTCGTCTGTTTCAACGCTACCCACTTCTACAAAACCCAGTTCATTTTCTAGCTCCCTCAGTACGAGTACGTCTGGACCATGAGTGGCTTGAATTGCCTGAAGCTGAGCAATAAGTTCTGAAATGTTGATGATGAGACTCTATCTGAATGCAACGAAGAAAGCAGCCGCTTTATTGCCCTCAACATTGACCTTGCGCAAGCCGACAAAACCTTGAGCGCAACATTAGGGGTTATGGTCAGAGCACGGGACCCAAGCTGTCGGGGTCCTCATTTTGTTTGCATTGAGCAATCAAAAAAAATCTGCACTTTTATGCGGTTGCTATAGGTTGTAGGTTCACCTAACACACACAAGGAAATAAATGGCACAGATTAAGGGTTACACATTCACCCCTCGCGCAATTGAGGCTTATGACGGTTGGAACAGCGAAACCAAAACGCTGACACCAATGACGTTTGAAGATGGTGATGGACGTTGGTTGCACGAAGCGTTGGACAACATCACTCTTGCTGCTGAAGCAGGCGTACTGGACAACTTCCTTTGGCCGCAACAGTTGTTTGCTGACAAAGGCAGTTATGAGTGGTTCATTGCAGAACTTCAGAACTATGACGAAAGCTACCGAATCACTGACCAATGGTGGACAGCCCTATCTTCACTCGTTGACAACGTTGATGAAGAAGAATTCGTGTCAGCAAGTGAAATTGCTGACAAATTGAATTCCTTCGTATTTGAGTTTGGGTTGATTAAAAACTTTGGTCTTGAGACTCCGATTTACAAGTATTCGCTGGAAGAAGTCAAGAAAGCTTGTTTAGAGGAATGTAAAAACACTTTCTCGCACGGAAAGTATTTCAACACCCTTGATGTCAAGGTTTGGCGGCATATCCAAGAAGTATCCAATTACGCAAAGTTCTATGGCTTTCAGTTGTCGGAAGACGATGTTGCTTCCGCTGGCGCAGAGGGGCGGGCATTGCGTGTTCCTGACAAAGCAACGCCGACGAAGAAAGTAGCAACTAAAAAGGCTACAAAGAAGTAAATTGATTACCAAGACGCTCCTTCCCGGGGGCGTTCTTCTTAAAGGAAATTTGATGGCAATTCCACTGGAATATGACACACGAAAAGTTGAGAAGTTCTACCATAAAGGGAACTACTTACAGCGTAGCGATATTGAGAAAGCATACAAGTTCGACGGCTGGATAATAGCGCTTGACAGCATTATTGAAGACTTTGAAACAATCGTAGAGGGTGAAGAAGTTATTAAAGAAGCACAGTTCTTCAAGATGCTATTAAAAGCACGTGGTATTGAAGAAAAATGGGGCATGGAAGCTGAAATACTTGAAGATTTTGTATACACATACAAGTATGACCACCACTACCCGCCCCGGGAAAGGAAGAACCCCAATGACCGATAAAGTTGATTTGATTGCAGCTTCGATGTTCGAAGTCTTGACCGTTGAACTGACTGCTATTGCTGACAAAGTTAAGACAGGCCCTGTAGCTGATAAAGCGAGGGCGCTGATAGTGAGATTGAAAGCAAATGGGTTTAAAAACCTACCGACTTCTAGTGACGCATTGAAGTTCTGCGAAGACAACAAGTTCGGGCTAGCTTTTGACCGTCAGGTCAAGTTAAAAATAAGAGAAATGGCTAAAACCAAAGACTGATTTGAAGCCACTCTAATCGGTAGCTTTTTCTTTGTGTGACTACCGGGTCCGGAATATCCGGACTACCATCGGGTTCTGGCCATTGGTACGCACCCGCTAATTTAGGTCCTGCTTTGCATTTTACGCACCATTATCTTGTTGTGCTATTGGCAGGTGCAATGCCTGAGGCAATCATTTGTACTCCTAAGGGGAATTCATAAGGTGTTCGAGCAACCGGTCGCCAATACCCATAACTTTAATCAATGCCAAGTACTCAGCTTTCTCGGCGTCTTTTTCCATTTGAGTGGGTAAACCGGTATTTTTGAGGCGGTGTATCTCTCTGTTTTTTATGCGGGCAGCGCGGTACACGAGATGGTTGTGCAATTCTTGAAATTCTTTCAATTGGGTTTCAGCCTGACTTGATGTCAAAGTTAATTCTTCTGCGTCAAGATGTGGTCGATTGGCGTCTGCAAATGCATCCATTACTTTTGTGTGCCCTCTTGCGTAATTAGCAAGCCAGTTGCTAGCATCACGATTGCCAAATTTTTGTTCAGTAATCGCATCATTCGCAAGGCCACTTAAGTGCGCTAGCATTGCTTTGATGTTTTCGTTGTCAGTATGCGGGGTTGTTGCCAATTCTTGCTTTCGTTTTGTGAGTTTAGGTTTGGCGTCGAGCTTGCTTTGCAGCTTGGCCCAGATAGGTGTCAAGTAGAGGTTTACAAGCTATGCGTTAATTTCGTTCTCTATCATGAAGTTCGGGCGGTTACCAGCTTCAAGGACGTCAAACGCGCTGTTGACCGCTGCCGTCGGCTTCACGATAAACACCATCAACGCATCGAAACCGTTGTCTTCAACTGCTAAGTCGCCTATACCCTTGATGTGGGTCCACTCCATTTTCGAGACGGCATGAGGGAATAACTGTTCGGGCATGTCTTGTCCTAGAACCCCGGGGGTACCTTCTTATCGCCAATGCCGTACTCTGCCAGAGTAGCCTCAAACTCCTTGGCTTCTGCCGCTTTTAGCTTTGTGTACGCTGCGGCAGTTTTTGCTTTTTTGAATTTCTCGTAGTTGACGTTGCTGATGGCAACAAGCAAAAATCGGTTGTGCAGTTCTACCAGCTTTTCAGTGCGAGAAATCACCTTTCGCGCGGCGCGAGAGTGTTCTTTCTCGCTTTGCACGCGATGGTCTCGGTCATCTATTGCTTCAAGTACTAATGCATTTGCTGTAGCGTAAGCTGCAAGTAGATGGCAATCTCCGGATGTACCTGTCGCGGCTGTCGCGTTCTTGCTTAACTTACTGAACATCGCCTTGATGTTTGCTGTATCGCTGCTCTTCTTTATTGCCATTATTGTCCTACCGGTTCTAGGGCCATGCTAGGAGTAATCCCGAGCTTCGCCCACTTTGTAAAGCTTGTTTGCACTTTCGAGTGGTCAAATTTTGGCCAATTGTCTTCCATGTTTACTTGGCTCTGCATTAGCGCTTCGAGTGCAGCGTTCTCTTTCACGCCATTTTTTGACTCTGCCAACGCGACCACTGCCTCAAGCGCTTTGATTTGTTCGATTAAAAAATGCATAGCGCGCTCGTCATTACCTGACAGCAGATTGCCAAACGCGTCACGGGCCATTGCGAGCGCCATTCCGGCGCCACTGACTACAGCTTTACTCATATTCAAAAACTCCCTTGTTGTTGAATTGTGAGCATAGGCGTGAAACCACCACTCATCAGAAATGCCAACTGTGTTTCCTTGATGAGCGTCAGTATCTCGACTGATGCAGATGGAACTGACTCCTGTCTATGCTCCAGACAGTGACTAGCCTAGATTCGAGCTGACTGCGCCACAATTGCCTTCAACAGCGGTGACAGCGGAAAATGCCATTTGGCTTCACCAGGCGCCCTGCGATACGGCAGGTAGTTCTCACCAAACCACCCAGCCACCGAATGCGTGTTGCTTGCATCAACCCGGACCTTGGGTAGCCATATTGGTAGTAACTGCACATTCACACGGCCAACCAGCCTATCAACAAGTTCTGTGCGGCCGTCCGATGCTGCGATTTCAATAGCTGTCCAAACTTCATACACGCCGTCATCAACCATGCGAAAGTGCCGTCTGCCCATGATGAGAGTTTCAGAGTTGTTGGTGCTGGCGAGCTCGGCGAGCACAAAGGCAGCTCTCTTGCGAATACGCTCCGTTTTGCAAAAGACCACAACCCGGGCAAGGGAGGTGCCATCTTTGAGTGTGCGTCCGATGGCGTTGCACAGTGCGTAAAGCGACGCTAGGCGGTCGGCGCCCCGTAGGCTTCGGTCGATTTCGCACCAGGTGGTTGAGCCGTCGTTCTCTCTGCAAATAGCGTCTGGTCGCAGTTGGGTGGACCTCGCTACTTTGCCGCGCATCGTCTCCACAGTCAGGTAACCCTGAACCAGAGGCTGTCCAGATTTGGTGTCACGGTTTAGGTATTGCAGCAGCTCTTGCTCAGTCATTGCGACCAATCCACGTGCTTCACACGCCAGCGTCCAGAATCCTGCCCACAATCGATGTTCAGGGTTTGTCATGTCGCTTACCCGCCGCACTGAAGACGATGCCGCATGCCCAGCATCTTCCAGCCAATCCGCCCCCGGCTTTGACAACCCATACATGGTTTGAAATCTGTCACTACGATATCTCTTGAGGAGTCCGGCCCTGACCATGCCACGGACTGCGCGCTGGGCTGCTGTAAGGGAGGCTTTGAAACCATCGCGTTCTGGAAAGACGTGCGCAGCGATGTCCAGAGTTCGGATGACCCGGAACCGATTTGCTAACAACAACGCGCGCGTCCATATTCGGTCCTTCAAAACCTTTGTTGACAATGTCGCAGCCAACCCTCGGTTGACTGTCTTCGGTGCTGTGGGCGGGGTCGGTGCTGGCGCTGCTTGTGCTGCTGCTGGCGGTGTGTAGGGTGTGTGCGGTGGTGCAGGTACCGCCGCCTCGGTGGACGTCTGTGCAACTGATGCTACCGGCGTTGGCACTTCGGCCTCTTCCGGTGCAACTGGTGCACTCCCTCTCTTGTCACGTGGTACCACCGCCTTTGCCACCATGACACGTGCCTTCGCACCAGCTGTTGTGGGCGCCCGAGCAACAGTGGGCTCGACGTTGGTGTCAAATGGTGTCGGCTTTGGTTCTCTCGCTTTTTTTGTCATGTCGCAGGCTCCGTAATGTTTTTTCTTCGGCAGCGGATTGCGACGTTTTTCGATGATGCAATCCGCTCGTTCCAAACGTGTAGCCAATGCCAAAAAATGTCGTGCTACCAATGACCAACATCCAGCACACCACGTGAAATCAAGGGAAAATTTCGCGTTCATCAAAGAATGCCTGCACGGCAATCCGAGGGTGGAGGGCAGATGTTCTTTCCCCTCTGATTTCCTCGCCCGAAAGAGTTCGGGCGTCATGCGCGTTTTCGGCGAGACGTACACCTATGGGGGCGTGTTTACGGCCGGCTTTCAGCCGGTGCAAAACAGCCGCCGTCCAGTCAGACCTTCTCTCGAGGGTGAGCGTGTCTTCCTGGCCGGCTTGCGCAACTGTTCTTCCTGCGTGCCGCGCTTTCGTGTCTACCCCCAATCTCACATCAATCGTTTCGTCGGTGAGCTTCAGGGACCCCGAGCCACTGCCTGTTTGGCGCCTTGGCGCCACACACGTGCTTCCAACGGCTGCACGCGCACAGGACGGCGGCTGTTTTGCAACGCCTTCATCCGTCCCAGTCTCGCGCAATCGTCTCCTCCTCACCGTGCTTCCAACGGTCACCGTGCCCCTGTTACGCAGCAAACGTGTCACCGATGGACGCGGCTGGACACCGCGCGGCATGTCGGCTAGTCCACCGAGGGACAAACGTTTGGTCTCAACGGAGGAGGGCGTACTAAAAATGTTGTGAACAATGGGGCCGTCTTGTCTTAGCCAATGAAAAAAGGTTGTTCGATGGTGTCTATACGTACTGCGCCACCAAGGCGTTCAACAAGGCCATACGAATGAACCAGTTCAATAAAACACCAGGGGCATCCCTTGCCCAATCCAATCTCAAGGCACCGTCCCCACATTACTTTGCTCGGCTTCTGAGTCCAGCGGAGGTTGCCGAAGCTACCGCGAACCAACCCGCAGCTGTGCAGTCAATGACCAAAGAACGTTGGGTTCTTGGTGGTGACACTTCCGAGCAGATGTTTTCAATGATGCAGGGAAGTTCTGAAAAGACTTTTGCAACACGGCTAAGTGGGATATCGACAAAGGAGGGTGCCCACTATGCCGTCATTTCTCACCAGATTCTCAATTGTCAGCATCGCTTTTTGCTACCGCTTTATGACGAACGAGTTCAGGCTTTCATCAGGCATGCAACGACTGGAAGGATTGCGTACATGGTGGGCAATGATGGCGCGAGTGATTCAATCGTATTTGACAACCTCATCACAGCAAGGAGCTTTGTTCCTGTCGCAGCGATGTGCAAACCGATGGACGAAGAAGCGCAGGAGGACGCCATGCTTGAAATGTCCTTCATCATTGACGAGCTGTCCAACCTTGGGAGAATACCAACTCTCCTAGTGCAGCATCCCGTGACGTACGTCAGCGTCTCGGCCATCATGCCGCAGATACTTACAAGGGTTCTACATGAGGCGTTGTTTGGAATGCGGCAATGACCGACGACTGCCAAAGCGATGCGTCATCTGCATTCACCTGTCAGGGAACAATCTTTGCCGCCATAGACCCCACCTCGAATGAGGCGGCGTTTTCAGTTGAGGCAGCGGATGCCGAGGAAGCAGAGCTTCTATCTCAGATTATTGGCCCTTACCTTGGGTTCAAGTTTGGGCAAGCTTTTAGCATGAAGCAGGTAGACATTCAGCCGTTGAGTCTGCCGTTTTTTATGGCGACCTTTTTCACTGCGGCTGACAGAGCACTACATCGACGTGCGACAGTCGACGGAAAGTTTCCGCTGCAATAGGTCATCATCTTATATTCTGAGCCCACCTTGCGTGGGCTCTTTTCTTGCTGAGTACAGCACATGCGATTTCCGTTGACGGTTGCTATACGTCAGTGCGCATCACGCGCGATAAGGAAATTGAAATGGGAAAGTCAAAGGGAATTGGAAATGTTCTGGCAAGCCTTAAGCGAGACAGGCCGAACCAAGTCTGCATCGCGGAATTGATGAATCCGGATGAAGTCGAGTCTCAACTTCATCGTTGCCAGAACGGGGATGAAGATGCCTTGCGCGGTCGATGGCTTCTAAATGGAGTGGTCAGTGACAAATTCTTCAGAGTACTGGAGCGCACTTGTCCATCAAAAATCGCGGGTGAGTTCATCTACACGGTAACGGACATCGGTGCGGATTATGGGCAAATTGTTACCCAAGTAGGTAGTGCGCAGCACAGATTCCTAATGCCGCTGTACTCAGCTAGGGTGAGAGATTTTTTCGCAACATCTTCTGTCAGTGAGCTCAACATCTTTTATGAAAATCATTCGGAGGAGGGATTTGGTTTGAACTATGAGTGCGCAATATCGAATGATGAGTTTGCTGATGTGGAGCGGCGCTTGCGTCGAGTCGGTTTCGACCAATTGGTACCATTCTTGGCTGAACTTGCCGATGTCATCAGCCATTTTGGACGTCCGTCTAGCGTTGCCAGTCTTTTTGGTGGGGTGGCCGTGAAATCAGTCGACTTGTCAGTTTTGTTGCCGTTTGAAGATATGACAGCTTTGCTTGGATTTACTGCGCTAGATGTCGCTTCATTGAAGCAGCTGAACTAAACAGACTGTTCCTCGAATCTGAGTTCATTATGAAAAATCATTGATTTCAAGAGCCCTCAAGTAGGGCTCTTTTTTTCGAGCGCTCGGCGACTGTAGTCGATGACAATTTATTGGCATTCCGTTCCAAGGTGTATCTCGGATATTGGACGGCCTGGGCTGAAAGCTCGAAGTTTTTCAGGGAGCGCGACGCACAGAAAAAAACCCAGCGCTAGGGCTGGGTTGAAGCCATGCAGTGATGGCACTGCCAGGGAGGAGTGCAGTGAGCGTCAGTTCGCTACCAAGTCACTGTAGCTGGAGTGTGTATGTCTCGAATAAAGTGGGGGTAAAGTGTTGCCGCCGGGGTGGCTTAGCATGCCCGGCATGAACAGATTTTTTTCAACTTGAATATCTCTGCTCAAGAGTATCTCCGGCATTACTTCGGAAGTATCAACAAAGTCGTGGCGACGTGCACTGACGACACTATCGTGTAATTTCCCCTTGGGCTGTTTACGCCGTTAGTGACCAGCGGCGGAGTTCGCGGGAACTTTGTGCTCACCGGCGGACTTGATGGAAAAGGTGAATGGGGCGCAACTAACGCGAAAATGATTAATTTAGAGACTTATCCGTGGACCCTGCACCTGCACGAGAGTCCATTCATTCCGGCTGGTAGATGGTCTTGGTTTGACCACGCGGTGCTGAAAGTCCACACTAGCGCCAGTCTCGGTCGATGTAATAATCCCTCAAATGCAAAACCTGCGCAACGCCCACTACATAGCCCGCTTCATGCTGGTGTGGTTCGCGTTGTACCTGGGAGTTGCCATTGCTTCGCCGTTGGTAAGTCCGAAGTCTACGCAACTTGTTTGCTCGGCCTCGGGAACAATGAAAGTCGTTTCTTCAACTGGCGACGCCGGAGAGCCAAGCAGTAGTCATACGCTGGATTGCCCCCTCTGCGCGGGCGTCGGAGCACCGCCGTCGCTGGACCTGGTCACTTTCGATGCGGCTCAACCTCTAGCCTATGCCGCGCAAAGCATTGCCTCGGCCCATATTGCCACTGCCACAGCCGCGCCGCTTCCGGCACGCGGCCCTCCAGCGCTCCTGTGAACTTTTGAAATTGGAACCCACGGTTTGTCGTCGGGGTCTGTTTTTCATTGTTGCCAGAGAGTTTCATGCACCCTTCATCGCCACTTGGTTGGCAGCTGCATTCTCGTAGCGACCTTACAACGCTGCTTGGTTTCGACCGCTTAAATCAGGGTGCCATTGCAAGTAGCGCTATGCACTGAACCGTTTGCCTACGTTTCACAGTGCGATTCGCACCTTCCCTCCATCTAGTTGGCTTACCTCTTCTTGGATATGGGTGGGCCGCAGAGGCAGGCTTTTTTATTTCTGCGCGGACCTTGAAGCGCCGCCATTCAATCAATCACAGAAAGTACCTATGAAAAATATTACCCACATTGCAATAGCCATTGCGACCGTGATGCCCGCAGGTGCTGCATTTGCGTGCGCCAGTTGCGGCTGTACATTGAGCTCTGACTTCGGCACTCAGGGCCTTTCCAATGCTTCCGGTTGGAGCCTGGACGTTCGCTATGACACCCTGAACCAAAATCAGCTGCGACAAGGAACTGGCACCACATCGCCGACGGCTGCTGCTGCTGCGCCTAATCCAACAACTGGAAACGACGCCGAGGTGGAGAAGTACACGAACAACCGATACCTGACCACGACCTTGGATTACAACAACGGCAGTACCTGGGGCGTAAGCATTGCAGTGCCCTACATCAACCGCTCGCACAGTACCTTCGGGGTTGGCGGCGACGGCAACAGCGCTACGAGCCCAGGTGCGTCCGGCGGATATGAGTCCAATTCTTCTGGCATCGGTGATGTGCGCGTAATCGGTCGCTACTATGGATTCTCTGAAGAGAAGAAGTTCGGCATCCAGTTCGGGCTCAAATTGCCTACCGGCAACACCAAGCAAACCGCGCCGACCACCGACGGCTCGGGCGTTCAGGCGGATGTGGACCCCGGATTACAGCTGGGCACCGGAACAACAGATGCCATCATCGGTGTCTTCTATTTCGATAACCTGAATCAGAACTGGGACTTCTTTGTACAGGCCCAATTCCAGTCTGCCCTGAACACGTCCAACATGGGCGCAGTGAACCCCGCCCAGCCCTACCGGCCAGGCGACAGTGTGAACCTGACCGGCGGTCTGCGCTACCACGGCTTCGAGTCGTTCACGCCGACGATGCAAATCAACGCTCGCAACGTCAATACTGACTCGGGTGACGCTGCGGACAAATTCGCCACAGGTGGAACCTTGGTTTACTTTACGCCCGGCGTTATTGTTCCTGTAACCCCGACCGTCTCGGTGTACTCAAATTTGCAGCTCCCGGTCTATCAGAACGTGAACGGCATACAACTCGCACCCACCACCATTTTTTCAGTAGGGGCACGCCTGTCATTCTGAGGTACTACTTGCCCAGCAAGGGCGTTACCAAAGACTCCAGTTCGGCGGCGCTGATTTCAGCGTCGCCAACTTGTCCGTTCCTGCGCAGAATACCTTCTTTGTCAATGACAAAGGTAGTGGGCATACGCCAAATTCGCCCCAGTCCCTTGAAATTGGTTTCAGACTTTAGAGCAACCGAAAAACGATATTGTTGGGCAATTTTTCTGACCTCGGGTTCATCCCGGGGGGCGTCCATGCTGATTGCAAGAACCTCAAGGCCATCAGTCTTGTGCTTGTCGAGATACGCCTGAAATGCGGGCATCTCGGCCTTGCATGGACCGCACCACGTAGCCCAAAAGTTCACTATTACGGTCTTTCCCCGTTTTTGCGAGAGCGTAAAGACCTCGGCGCTGTCTAAAAGCTTGGCCTGCATATCCGGGGCAGGCGTTCCTACAACCAGCTCTGTTCCCAGTGCATGGCCGCTGAAAATTGCGACGGCGAAGAGTAGCTGGAGTTTCATGGGGTGATTTTCGCATTTCCAAATCTGGGGAATTTGGGGCGGGTGAGTGTGGTACTGTATGACCACAGTTTGTTGTCTCCAACACCTACTGTTTTTTGCCCGGACTTTGTGCCGGGTTTTCTTTTTTTTTGCAGCTCGCAGGTGTCCAATGGACAAAGCATGTGACCTATTTTGTGTTGGCCGTTGCGGGTCAGGCTAGCTGGCATCAAGACCTGCCCTTGCTTGAACAGGCGATGTCGGTGCCGTAGGGTGACAGCTTCTCCAAAAAAGATTCCCATGAAGCTGGTGCACATCAGACCTCAGGAGCGGAGCCCTTTACATGTCTTCACGATTCCGCTGTCACCTCAAGGCGCGGCTTGCACGTTGTTAGGACATGCCGTCTCGGCTATCAACTCCATACAGGACTTTTATGAAAACTCGCCTCCTTGCCGCTTCTATCCTCGTCGCACTGGCCAGCTTTGGAGCTTCTGCCCAAACGACTGCCGACACAGTGCAACGCGACGTAAACCAACAAACCAGAATCGAGAACGGTCTGAAGGACGGCAGTCTCAACACCAAGGAAGCCAGCCGCTTGGAAAGCGAGCAGAGCAAAATTGACCGCCTGCAAGCCAAGGAGCTCAAGGACGGCAAGCTCAGTCCACAGGAACGGACCCAACTTCAGCGGGCCCAGAACCGCGCAAGCAAAGACATCAAAGCAGCCGAGACCAATGGCATCAAGGGCAATCCTGAGTCCAAGTCTTCAGAGCGCATGCAAGCCGACGTCCAGCGCAATGTCAATCAGGAAAAGCGCATTGAGCAGGGCGTCAAGTCGGGCGAGCTGACCAACCGTGAGACGGGAAAACTTGAAGCCGGACAGGCCCGAGTGGACCATGCTGAAGCCGTGGCCGGTAGCGACGGTCATGTTGGCAAGAACGAGCAGGCTCGAATCCAACGCAAGGAAGACCGTCAAAGTGGCGCTATCTACAAGAAGAAGCACAACGCCATTGAACGCAAGGAATAGTGCAGCTCTTGTAGTAAATTGCGCAGCACCATGCAAAAACCCTTCGCTTCCGCGGCGCTGCTGTGCGCCGCACTCTTGGCAGGTTGTGCGACGACCGGACCTTCGAGTCCGTCGGCCAGGCCGGTCTTTTACCCGAACGCCACACTCAGTCGCGTGGGCGATGCCCAGGCACAAAGTGACTCAGACCTGTGCATGAGCAGTGCCAAAGGTGCAGGCCTTACACCGGATGAAAAGGACAACGCGGTTGCTCATGGTGCGGCCAAAGGTGCAGCCGTAGGTGGCGTTGCAGGAGTGGTCGGTGGCCTGATACGGGGGCGTCCTGACCGAGCCATCGAGAATGGTGTTGCAGGCGTGGCCGTTGGTGGCTCGGTTGGAGCAGTGGCAGGTGCCTTCCATGAGAAGGCTAGCGGCACCTTCAGGCACTATGTGCAGCGCTGCTTAAAGGACAAGGGCTACGACGTCATCGGCTGGAATTGAATGTGAACCAGGGAATGTCGCTGTAGCTGCTGGGACTACTTCGCAATGGATTAGCCAGCGTGCCCACACAGGAACCGACCCATGCATTCAATCCCATATCCCCGCTTCAGTAAATTTGAAAACAGTGTGAGTTGACTGCAAGGTTGGTTGGTCCCTGAGTCGTGTGAAGTCCCCGATTTAAATCTGTAATTCTTCGCTGCTTTAATCAACGATTGACAATTCATTTTGCGGTATCGTTACCGCACAATAAATGTCAGCCGTGTAAGGGAAGGACTATGAAAATAAGAATTTGGCGCTTCATCGCGACGTTGGTATGGAGTTGTCAGGTACTGGTATGTAACGCGACGGTGGTTTTCGACTGCCCCGGCACCGATTTGAACAGCCTGTCCGAATCCTTGGGTCATTACTTTCAAAGCATAGGTGTTGCGCCCGATGCTTACAAAGAGATGCTGGATGTACCCCGCGCGACATTACAGTTTGTTCGCGTGGACCCCATTCATGGCACTGATACATTGGGCCTGATACATCAAGTTGGGCTCGACTTGCGGGAAGAGCTGATTCAGATGCCGAGCGAGGGCAGCAAGCCACGAACCATTGTTTCTGTTTCCAAGAAGGAAATTCTCCTGGCTCTGCTGCAAAGCGGACGCATCACCCGATTCAGCGGGACAGCATGCGCACGCCAAGCACTACAAGACCAGGTCGGTATACGGCAAAACATTGTGGCCTGGTCCGAGTCCATCGAGTTCCGGTGGCCTGGCGGCGGTGCAGCCCATTGGAACAACAAATACTGGAACCGTGGAAATCTGAAGCCCCATCGAACATTGCATTCCGCAATCAATGACGTCTTCATGCATCCACAACGCTACTCAATAGGATGCTACACAGCGACCAAGCTGATTGTGATGCAGGGCGTGCTGGACTATTACCGACGCATCAAGATGGACATGGCCACCACCGCTGCTATCGAGAGCCGTCTCATGCAGGACGGTGAACCGCTGGCATCTATTGAGCCAGGGGCTGCGTGGTACTTTGAGAAGGATTCAAGTTCTCAAGACCTGAAGCGCGCCGGCAAGCTGGTCTTTCTATCGACCGGCGTTGCACCAGACAATTTTGTACCGGGCGATTGGGCTTACTTCCTGAACACGGACCCATTAACTTATGAAAAGACCGGCTACGAAGGCTCCAATGCCATCTACTTGGGGCGCGGGAAATTCGATGACTACTACAACGATAACAACCATCACTACACCTACAAGGACAAATTGCTGGAGGTTTATCAGTGGCGCCATCACGTATTCAGCCGGGAGCGCGATGTAGCCAAGATACACCCACTGAGTGCCGCAGAAATTGAAAGGCTGGGCCGAACACCCGAACACGGCGGTTTGGAACTTGACTACCGCCTAAGCCCATACCATTTCGGTTTTGCGGAGTTGCCTGACCTCATTGAAGTGAAGCTGGCCCAGTAAGCAGTCGTATCAAGGCATATTTATGCAGGTAAATTTCCAGCTTCTTTAAAGTCCCCACAGCAAGAGGACGAGTACACAACGGGAAACGCCCAAGCATTTGCATCTCGCTTGACGCTGGGTCCATCAATGTCCTGAAAAAATATGAACAGGTGGGTGCCTATGGCAGTGGCCGAGCACAGGTTCCGACGTGGCGTGCGCGTCAAAGGTACGCCAGTATTGGCACTTGTCACATTCCATGATGGAATGCAGTGAGAGCCTCAGTGCCGGGTATCGCCAGTTGCGACTTCCTCGTCTTCCTCGGGAACGAACACCATGCGGGTCTTGTTGTTGATGTCCATGAGGCCGGCATAGCGTCCCCAGGCAATCATGGTTTGAAACACGCGCTCGGGGTTGTCATAGGGCAGGGCGCTGGCAATGTCTTTTATCACCCGGTCAGCTTCAACCTCTTCGTTTTCATGCAGCAGTGCAATGATGATGTGAAACAGCCTTAGCTTGAAGACCTGCTCGGAAAATATCTCCCTACGACCAACCCGGTCGGATGCCACAAATTTCTTGCCCAATTCCGTCAGACGCACGTCTTGCTTTGGCGTATCCACCAGCTCCAAGATTTCTGCGGCCTTGACAATCGAGATGGTGTCGCCGAACTCCTTGCCGATTTCGTCCGAGATGTCATAGATGTTCGACAGCTCAGGCGAGTCGTTCAAGATGCTCATCAAGCCCAGTATCTGGCCCACCGGAACGAAGGGAATCGACTCCATGCGCGAGCGCCCGCGAGAGATGGGTTGCCCTGCCACGGGAACCTCCGTCGGAAGGTCGGGCAGGGTCATCGTGGTGATGGACTCATGAATGATGCTGACCAACCGCTGGAATTCAGCTGACTTGGTGTCGCGCGGGTAGGGCAAGGGGTTGTCCAGCACCAGACCGAGTCTGCCAGGCCGAGGAAACACCACCACAATGCGGTTGGCCATTTCTACGGCCTCCTCAATGTTGTGGGTCACCATGAAGATGGAACTCAGTCCGTTTTCCTTGCTGCGCCACAGACTAATCAACTCCTGGCGCAAGTTCTCAGCGGTCAATACGTCCAGGGCACTGAAGGCTTCATCCAGGCACAGCAGCTTGGGCTGGGAAACCAGTGCGCGGGCGATACCGACGCGTTGGCGCATACCGCCCGACAGCTCACGGGGATAGGCTGCGTGGTAGTTGCCCAGGCCAATCAGCTCGATGGCCTTGTCCACGGCGGCATCCCGGTCGGCACGCGAAACCTTGTGGGCCATCAGGCCCACGGCCACGTTTTGCTCCACCGTCAGCCAGGGGTAGAGCGCAAAGGTTTGAAACACCACCGATGCGTTCGGATTGACGCCATCCAGTGTTTTTCCATCGGCCATGGCCCGGCCTGACGTTGGTTCTATGAGGCCGGTCAGGCAGCGCAGGATGGTCGACTTGCCGGAGCCCGACTGGCCCAATACGGCCAGCAGTTCGCCCTGGTTGACTGCGAGGTCTATGTTTTCCAGCACCTTGAGTTCGTGGCCGCCGGCCGTTTTGAACGATTTGGAGACGGCACTGAGTTCGGCGACTGGATGCGCGATTTCTTGTGGTTTCAT
>Ga0364874_10094_pt1 | contig 48940 bp, 36 predicted proteins | sample ExccelAu500001D4_2_FD_206922 | JGI IMG/M metagenome (GOLD analysis project Ga0364874, IMG submission 206922) | Enriched cells from Trout Bog Lake Hypolimnion, Wisconsin, USA - BchlTB.Aug07.5000.01.D4 | ecosystem: Environmental > Aquatic > Freshwater > Lake > Hypolimnion/Profundal zone | place... | reverse complement strand
GCTACCGTGGGTGGTGACGAGATCTACCCTAATTTCGTCAATGTGTCGAGCCTGGCCCGCCTGACCAAGATGCCGTTTTTTCCGTTAACGATGACGTTCCCCTGGATGCCCTGTCCGCTCATGTTCGTGCCTTTGCCTGTAAAGTGGCTCATGAAAATACATGCGCCCATCAAGCTGGATTATCCACCCGAAAAAGCTTCCGACCGCAGGTTGACCCTCAAGATTGCGCGAGAAATACAATATATGATCCAGCGGGATCTTAATGAATTATTGCGCGAACGCAAATCCGTATTCACTGGATGGGATGGTGATTAAGTGAGCTTCGTAGAATCATACAAGTCGTATATCAAAGCTGCCCGCAAAGCTACGCAGTTCGGTTCCAGCGTCAAAACAATGGCGCGACTCGAGCCAATTCTTCGCTGGCTTTACAAGCACTGGTGGCATGTTGATTTCAGCGGTCTGGAAAAACTGCCCAGGGAAGGACCGGCTTTGATTGTCGGCAACACTGCCGGCATTATACCCTGGACTGGAATGATGCTTGCCTATGCGCTTATGTTAAGGAAGGAAGCACCGCGCCGCCTTAATATACTCTGCGAGTTGAGCTGGATTGAGGATGAAAGGCTGCAGCAATTGGTTCGCGAAATGGGCTTTGTGCCCTGGTCTGCAGACAATGCCAAGAAACTTTTCGCTCAGGGCGAACTGGTGGCGATTTTTCCGGAAGGCATACAGGGTGCAGTAAAGCCGTTCTCCGAGCGTTACCGGCTGCGCGAATTCGACTGGACTCGCATGCTTCCGGCTCTTGAGGAAAACGTCAAAACCTTTCCTCTGGCAACACTCGGCTGTGATGAGTCTTTCCCGATCATAGCCAACCTGGACGGCGTTGCTAAAGCTCTCGAACTGCCGGCTTTCCCGATTACGCCTTTTCTGCCGCTGCTGCCGTTCCCATTTAATATGGCATCCTTGCCGGGCCGTTGGATTATGCATGTTCTCAAGCCGACTGAATATGCCAGAGTCGAGACAAGGAACGAGCGCTACGAAACTGCACTCACACTGTCCAGAGATCTTGAGGGTGAAGTGCAGGCGGAACTCAACCGCATGTTGAGAAAACGCATCAAGTCCGTATTGTGATTGATTATGGCTTCAGACTATAACTATTCTCTTGCATTCAGGTCGGCGTGGTCATTCACACGCGGACTGACTCTTGATTTGCTGGATGAAATGAGCGAGTCTGATCTGCTCTTTCTGCCGGGTCCGCAGCTGGGCGCGTTCTGGAAGCAGTTCAGGCATGTCGGCAGGGTGCAGGAATGCTATATCGACGCCATGAGCACCGGCAATATTGATTTTTCTCCAGAGGGAAAGAGCTATGATCAGGGTCCTTCAAAAGAGTGGTTGCAAGCCTATCTGACCAGGCTGGATGACACGCTTTTCGAGCTTGTGGAGAGTGCCGATTGGCTGGCAGAGATGGATTGGTTCGGCGAAAAAGTGCAAACCTTCGAGCACATGATGAGAATGGTGACTCACGAGACCCTGCACCACGGGCAGTGGGTCGTCTATATGAGGCTTATGAATAAGCATTTTCCGGACTCCTGGGCTGTCTGGGGTCTATAGATTAAACTCCTTATTCTTGCAGTTGATGATTGATCCCGGCGCCAGATGGCATTGAGTCAAACGCACTGGTGGTGAAAATGGTTGAGGAATATTCTTTCACGTGTCCATATTGCTGGGAGCAGATCACGATGATTCTGGATCTTTCGGCTGGTGGTCAATCTTACGTTGAAGATTGCGAGGTCTGCTGCAATCCCATAGTGATCTCATATGAGGTTGAAGATGGAAGAGTTGCTGCCTTCGAAGCTGGATCCGCTCAGGACTGAGGGAGCAATCCCTGGAGACGTGATCTAATCAAACATTGGTGTCCTTTGAGCGGTAATCTTGTGTTAAAGAGATAAAGAGACGAGGACACTTGGTCTTCGTCTCTTTGTCCTGCGGTGTCTTCCGGCTTTCGCTGAATGAACCCGAGAGCCCGAGCTTCCCGAATGAGCTTTTTTCCGACTTAGAGCCTGAAATCACTAGCGAATGAACTTCGAACTCGTGATTAACTAAGTTGAGGCGCCGACCGGTTGGCTTGCAGCTTTCGCTTCGTCAAGAGCGTCTTGCAACTGCTTTTCGCTTTCGTGATTTAGAGAGGTCTTCAATACTTTGCCGCCAGTACCCTTTATGTGTTCAAGCACTTTGTCGGTTGTGACTTTGCGAATCAGTACGAACAGGGCTGAGCTTCCCGGTTTCAATGTTTCGGAGAGCTCCTTCATGAAAGTATCGTTGATGCCGACGTCGGTAAGAGCTCCGGAAATAGCGCCGGAAGCTGCACCGACTGCGGCGCCGAAGAACGGGCTCAGGAACAGCGCACCAATGAGCAGACCCCAGAAAGTGCCTCTGGCTGCACCGTAACTTGTCGGATCCCACATCTGATGCAGCTTGATTTTGCCGTCCGGTTTCTTGACGGCAATTACGGCGTCTTCCAGATCGATCAAATACTCTTTCTGCAATTTCAAGAGAGTGAGCCGAACTTCCTCAGCCTTGTGCACATCATCGTATCCAATAACAATCAATTCGCTCATGATAATCTCCTCTGCGTCGTACTCTGAGAATGTAATTCTGGACTGTTTAATGTGGTCGAGTATGAATTAAACATCAAATGTTCAGTTTTTGCGCACAACAGCCTTCCGGGTGTAGACGATCGTCTTTGATACTGAATGAGTTATGCATTTGATTCTGGCGCTTGTGAGAAATGAAGTCTCATTGTTTTTGGTTCTTCAGTCCGATGGATGATCCGGAGTGTCTATTTCCTCTTTTGTTACGGATTTATCTTGCCGGTGCGGATTTTGCCATTCGGGTTCATCCGGATTTCTTTTCACGGAGGTATTTAATCGTTAGAGCCAATCTTAGAGCGTTCACTATCTATTCTTGATAAACTCTCTGGACCAGACTATCGGCGTAATAGTTCAGGAGTGGTGGTATACGCTCTCTTCAGCCTTGCGAAGTGCTATGAACACTGGGGAAAGCACGCGGAGGCAGGGGCTTCAGAATAAGATTAGCCTTATTCTGAAGCCGAAATTTTGAATGACCGCCGAACCGACTTGCTGTCGGAGTGGCTCTCCTGAGCTGCAGTGTTCCAGCGGTTCCACAAGATAGAACCTGGAGACTACTGTGTTCAATGCACAAGTTGCTTCACCGGACTTTGGTCAATATCCTGGCGGCTTCTCGGTAACTGAGCGGCGACAGGACGATTTTGCTCCGGCTGAGAAATCTCCGGACGGCCTTCGGGTCTGTCTTGCTATATTCTCGAAGCGCCCAACCTATTGCTTTTTGAATGAAAAACTCCTTTTCGGAAGCCATTTTCAGGCAGAAAGCAAACAGTTGCTCGTAATCGGTTTCAGCTTTGTGATGAAGCTGGCAAATCAAGGCTGAGCGTCTGATCCATTTGTCCGGGTCATTCGACCAGTTGTCGATGATCGGTTTGATGAGCTTGCGCTCTGTCAAATAGGCTTCCCCCACCAGTTCGCCAGAAACTCCATCAACAAAGTCCCACCAGGCGCCGTCTCGTATAAGGCGCTCATAGAGCGGCATAGAGTCGCTTACGATGAATTGCGGAAAGCAGGCTGCATAATTGATTGCTAAATACTTTTCCTCTCGATGCGGTTGCCCCCATAAAGCCAGCACAGCGTCGGCATATTCGTTTTTGTCTGCGGGCTTGAAGCTTTTCTTTATCTCTCTGAGAATTGGAATTCGGTCCGGCTTTTGTACTCCGTAAAACGGCATATCGGTCTTCATGTACGCAGCCATCTCGGCAGCTTTACCGGGATCCCGCAGGCGCTCCAGGGCACTGGCGACCTGCGCTGCAAGTTCCATCCCGAGTTTAGATTTCTGCTTTCTCGGCATGTCGATGCTCGATCCCGTTGCTCGCTCTCAACCTCAATCTGTAACTGGTTTCTTTTGTTCTATTTTGTATGCCTTCTCAATCAACTTGTCTGCCAACTTCGAAAATTTTTCTTTCTCTTTTGGAGGCATGTTCGAGGACAAACTTACATAGGCTCTGTAGTTTTGAGCTGCCTCGCGCAACGGAGGTGGATTCTTCGGGAAGAATTTTTTTAACGCCTCAGCCAGCCCAAAATGTGCCTGAGCTAAACGAGGGTTCAGATAGGCGGCATTTCGATATTTGTCGATGGCGCTAGCCAGCTGCTTTTTGGAAGCGAGATCGTTTGCAAACGTTAGTTCTTTCTGCGCGCCATCACGCGCTTTTGCAACGGCAGCGAGTCCCCGCTGTGCTCGAGCTGCTACATCAGGCATACCGCTCGCTCTGGTGAAAGCCGCAAAGGCGCTATCGAGGTCACGATCCATCAATGAAATATCAGCTACGGCAAGTAGCTGTTTTGAGTCGCTAGTGTTATTGATCACCGTAGACATCATCTGGGCTGCCTCGTCAAATTTGAATTGAGCCATGAGGGCTTCGGCATAAGCCACCCGTTCGGGATCATTAGTCGGTGTGCCCAGTGTAGAAAGATCTACTTGCTTGCCTGACATAGCTCTGAACTTGGCGTCCACCAGTCGCAGTTCCATATCGTTGGGGTTCATCCTGATGGACTGCTGAATCATGCCCTCGGCAGCTTCATAGTTATTGGACATGAAGAAAGCTCCAGTAGCTTCCTTCTGCGCTTTCATCACATAAGCACGCGTCATTCCTTTCACGGCAGCTGCATTTCCTGGTGCTATGCGCAACACAGTCGTGTATTCCTTGATGGCATCGTCGGTCTTCTCCAGCTTGAGAGCGATGTCTCCCACCCGCATTCGCAGAGGAACGCTATTGGTATTTAGCTCGATGCCCCCTCGCAATTCAGCCAGGGCCAGCTCTAGATCACCTCGTTCTTCGCGAATGTCGGAAAGATTGACATAGGCTTGCTCATTTTCGGACTTGATCAGGATAGCCTTCTGATAAGCTGCGATCGCGGCATTGTAATTGTGCTGCAGGCGGTAAGCATCCCCCAGAGCAATCTGCACGGGTGCGCTGTTGGTATTCAGATAGAGCGCCGTATTCAACTCTTTCAGCGCATCATCGGCATTCCCCTGGGCCAGGTAAAGTCGGCCAAGTCCAAAGTGGGCGGTGGAGTTTGACGATCTGATCCTTATGGCTTGCTTGAAATCACTTTCGGCAGCGGCAAGATCTTTTTGCTGGAGTTCAACCACGCCCCTTTCCGTGTATGCTTTCCCGAATTTTGGATCTCCGGAGATTGCTTTGCTGAAGTCGGCTAGAGCCTCAGGCAAACGCCCCTGTTCCTTATGCACCATTCCCAGTACTACCAGCGCTTCCGGGGAACCCGCATCCTTTTGCAGGGCCCGACCACACTCGGTTTCCGCTGCAGAAAGAATTCCGGCTCTCTGTTTGATAATCGTCATGGAAGATGACTGCAGGCGATTCAACATAACAAAGGCTTTACCCACATGTGCCAGCGGATAATTTGGGCTTGCCATTAGAGCCTTGTTGAATTGCTCGTCTGCTCCATCGAGCTTAAACTGTATGCCCAGAGCGAAACCAAGACCGCACAATGCGGCAGGGTCCTTTGGACTTTTCTTCAGAGCTTTCCTGAACGCCTCTGCTGCGTCGGCATACTTTCCGGCAAGCAGTGCCTTCTCTCCCTGGGAGTCATCGATGCTGATTTTGCCCTGGAAAAGGTGGTCGCGAAACGCCGGCTCGATGCGCTGCCGCACAACCACGTTCGACATTTTTGCTTTTGCGCCAGCCTTGCTGCTCGGCGCAGCCTGAGCGCCTGCAGAAAACAAGATACTTAATGTAAGCGATGCGCAAAACAGCCGGGAATATTTTAGCGTTGCCATGAAATGTCCTCCAGAGTCCATTCAAATTCTTGCAGAAAAATCCGACTTCTGTTGCATTGCTGCCAATACATAACCACAAAGAAACATCTTGGAAAATGCGACGTCCTCAATAGCAAGCTGTCGTATTTGAGTTACCCTTCCGTATCTATAAGATGATATTCAGAAATGGACACTGAGATTTTTACCAGGCATCGGACAATTCAGGCACTCATCATCCGTGCATGTTTTCTTTCAGCAGTTTCACTTGTTTCATCTGAACGGGCATTCGCTCAGCCTATGCCCGAGCGGTCAAATGAAAATACCTTTTCTTCCTACATGCTCAGCCTGGTGAATGAAGACCGTCACGAGCACGGTTCACCGGCGTTGGAAGAGAATTCCAAGCTTGATCACCTTGCGCAGGTCTACGCAGACTATTTGCTGAGATCTGGATTCTTTGGGCATCTAGATCCCTTCGGACGTTCTCCGCAAGATCGCGCCGCGCTCTTTGGCGTCAAAACTGGCGTGTCGGAGAATCTTGCCTGGGAATCGAGCAATTTTGAAGATGCACCAGTTCTGATCAGAAGAGCAGAAACCGGTATGATGAACGAGCCCGCCAAGCAGCTTAATCATCGCTACAACATACTTAATCCGGAGTCTAGATTCATCGGCATTGGCGTGGCTAGATCCGGAGACAAAGTGCTCATGGTGCAGGAATTCGCCGGGGAAGAGCCGTAATCGCTCGCGCTGATTCCTGCCGCTCACCGGCCATGCCGGCAAGGCGCTGGTAATGTTCGCTTACGCTCCGATCACGCCGGAGTCGAACTCTGGCAGTGAGTGGCATCGCCCCTGCCGCTAATTTTGTGATTAGCTTCGTTGCGCGGCTGGGCTGAGAACCCGGGTTACAAGTTCTTGCGCTTCCTTCTGGATTTGCTTGAGATGATCGCTGCCGCGGAAGCTCTCTGCGTATATTTTGTATACGTCTTCGGTGCCTGATGGGCGGGCGGCAAACCAGCCGTTTTCGGTAACGACCTTCAATCCGCCAATGGCAGCTCCATTTCCAGGAGCTGCAGTGAGCTTGTCGGTGATCTTCTCTCCGGCAAGTTCCGTAGTAGTTATTTCATCTGGAGATAGCTTCTTCAACTTGGCCTTTTGTTCCGAGTTTGCCGGGGCATCAATGCGCTCGTAAACCGGTGTTCCAAATTGTTGCGTCAGTTTGTTGTAGTGCTCCGACGGGTTCTTACCGGTTCGCGCTGTTATTTCAGCTGCCAGGAGGCATAAAATGATGCCGTCTTTGTCCGTAGTCCAGACAGTGCCATCTTTACGAAGGAATGATGCACCGGCACTTTCTTCGCCGCCAAAGCCCACGGATCCGTCGACCAGTCCGTCAACGAACCACTTAAAGCCGACGGGAACCTCGATGAGTTTGCGCCCCAGTTTCTTAGCGACCCGATCGATCATGCTGCTGCTCACAAGAGTCTTGCCGATGGCAGCGCTCTTGCTCCAGCCATCCCGGTTCTGGAATAGATAATCGATTGCCACCGACAGATAGTGGTTGGGGTTCATAAGTCCGGCAGTCGGAGTAACAATTCCGTGCCTGTCATGATCCGTATCGTTCGCGCAGGCGACATCAAAACTGTCCTTGTGCGCAACCAATCCTGCCATCGCATATGGTGATGAACAATCCATGCGAATCTTCCCGTCCCAATCTACGTGCATGAAGGAGAAGGTGGGATCGACTCTGGTGCTGATGACTTTCAGATTGAGTTTGTACTGTTCGGCAATGCGAGGCCAATAGGCAACTCCGGCACCGCCGAGCGGATCTGCGCCGATATGTACTTTTGATGATCGAATCACATCCATATCCACGACTTTAACAAGCTCATCTACGTAGAGTTTCAGATAATCGTACTTATGTGTTGTTGCCGCGGACATAGCCTTTTCAAAGCCGACGCGCTTAACATCACGAAGCCCATCCAGCAAGATTTTATTGGCGCGATTCTCGATCCAGGCTGTAATGTGGGTATCGGCCGGACCGCCATTGGGAGGATTGTATTTGAATCCGCCGTCTGACGGCGGGTTGTGCGACGGCGTAATGACAATGCCATCAGAGAGGCCGCTTGTCTTTCCGTGATTGTAATGCAAAATAGCCAGCGATATGGCGGGCGTGGGAGTATAGCCCCTTTCGGAGTCGATCATCACGTTAACTTCGTGTGCGGCGAGTACTTCCAGCGCTGTTACAAAAGCCGGTTCGGAAAGAGCATGTGTGTCAATACCCAGATAAAGCGGTCCGGTGATTTTGTTGTCGCGACGGTACTCGCAAATGGCCTGAGTTACCGCCAGGATGTGCTGCTCGTTAAAAGAATGCTTGAAAGAAGAACCGCGGTGTCCGGAAGTGCCAAAGGCTACTTTCTGTTCCGCAATTGACGGGTCAGGATCTTCACTGAAGTAAGCGGTTACCAGCTTGGCAACATCCACTAACATGCTCGTCGGGGCTAGTTTGCCCGCAAATTCATTGACCATCGTCATTTCCTCTCAAACCTTGCCAACAGTGTCAGAACTCTCATCAAAGAGTCGCAAGCGCGATTGAGCGCAGCGCAGATATGATAGCGCGAGCGCCGTGCAAAGGCTAAAGGCTTAATGATTATGATAAACTTGAGCACTCGATGTTCTGCCCGGCTCTCTCCGGGATTTCCTAAGTCAGCTCAGGTACATGTTATGCAAAGCAAACTACTGTTTACTCAGGCAATTTCAATCACGTCGATATTATTCTGCGCTGCCGCTATTGCAGCTTTTGCCGAGGTACCAAAAGCACTCACAGTGACGAGCTCGGCTATTTCGGAAGGTGCCACTCTCCCCAAAAAATACACGGGGGATGGAGCGGATGTGTCGCCTCCGCTCTCCTGGTCGGCCGGTCCTTCCGGCACCAAAAGCTATGCTCTTAGTTGCGAAGATCCAGATGCTCCCTGGGGAACCTGGTGGCACTGGATCATGTTCAACATCGCGCCGGAGACAAGACAAGTTTCCGAGAACGTGCCCAAAGTCGCCGCTCTGGCTCAAGGTGTCTGGCAAGGGCAAAACGATTTCCATAAGCCGGGTTACAACGGACCTGCTCCTCCTGCCGGCAAACTGCATCATTATCAGTTCAAAGTGATGGCGCTGGATACAATGCTTACGCTCAGCGCCGACAGCAACAAAGACGCATTCAAGAAAGCCTTGAAAGGGCACGTTCTTGCTGAAGGACAGCTCACAGGCGTTTATAAACGCTAGGTTATGACCATCCATCAGGGATGTTCTTAGCGTGTGAGATTCAGCCAATGCAAGGCTGAATCGCTCCTGCTAGCATAAGCGATTCGTCGGTATCTTACATGGGGAGCTGGGATTGACTATGCATCTGTTTTTTCGCTCGGGTCTATTAACGGCTCTGCTTTCGTTTTCTGCGTTAGCCGCTCTGGCTCAGAACTCCACGGCGACGCCGCCGTCCAACCAGGCATCTGCGCAAGCGTCCAATCAGGCGAGTAAGTCGCCTGCAATCGGTACTCAAACGGTTTCCCCTGGTAACAGTTCGAAGCCTGTCAGGCAAATTACTACTCCCAGCGGACTTCAACCAATACCTGGACTTTATGATAAGCCGTGTAATTGCCAGGCGCAGCGTCTGCCAGGACAAACAGCTCCCTCCAAGAAGAAACACAAAATCTTGAAAGGACTTGGTAAGGAACTGGGCATTGGAATGAGTGATTTGAGCAAAGATCTGTTTCTTGCTTTCTCTGTTCAGGGCAACGATCCCTATGAAATGCCTGAAAACCCGAACATCCCTTATGTGGCAGCTGAAGCTCGCCTAATTGACGGCAGCGTTGCCAGCCTTTACAAATATCCTGATCACAGCTGGCGTATTAAAGGCGGCTTTCTTGACGGCACCTATGCCTGCGAGCAATCAGACGGGCTTTTTATAGTGCAGTATACGAATGGCGCTCGCGGGACAATGAAGAGAACCGGCAACGGGTGCGAAGTCATACGTCCGGATAACACGGTTACAACCGTCAGCAAAAGTGGTAGCTCTGCCTATCGCGTCTCCAATAGCAAGCTTGGGTACATGGGCGACATCAATCCGGATAGCACTGGTTTGAACTACGAATTTGCCAAACAGAACTTCTAAACAAATTCTGCTAAATCAAATTGAAAAAGGAAAGGGTCGTGTTTCTTGCGACCCTTTCTGCATTGATTGTTATCTGATTTGTTCTGCCTACGGGTTGATCAGAATGAAATATCCATGCCGATTGGTGTAGCCCCAGCGTCCGTATTCCGGGAAGTAAAATCCGTTGTAGAGATAAGGTACGTTTATTATTTTTGTCACGTTCCTGCCCGTGTAGGGATCAAGGATGGTGGCTTTTCTATGTTCCAGCACTTCAACACTAATAGGACCAGTGTAATCAACACTCGGTCCGGATGAAGCCCAACCGCTTATGCCGGCCACGCGCCAGAGACCATAGGCCGGGAAATAAATGACCGGTGTAGGAACATAATTGGCGGCGCAGACAAAACCATCAGGGGGTGGACCATAATAAGGATGCCATCCCCATCTTAGCCAATCGAGTCCGACGTTGACGGCACCGCCAAGGGTGAATCCGTTGGAGAAAATCCAGCCCGGGGCCGGATGCCACCAGGTTGGATATTCGTAAGTTGGAACGGTGGTGACATATGTGTCTTGCGGGTTGAAAGTAACACTCTGCCCCAACACATTAGTCTGGTAATTACCCAGAAAAGTGTTGAGTACGTTGCTTTGAACCTGAGCATAGTCTGGTGGCGGCGATGGTAAGGCAACCAGATGCTCCCGCAAACATTGCTCGACCTGATCAGCGTGCGCGCGCTCTTCTTCCGTGACAGCGGCATCAAGGACCGGCATCAGGATGGCTTTCTCAAGAGGTACTGTTCTTAATGTAAGCGGTGCAGGTAGAAATGGTCTCACCAGTCCGGAAACAAATGGGTGACCAGCGAAGAGGGCTGCCTCAGTTTGTTGGTTGGCAATATTTTGTTGAATCCTGTTTTGCTCTCGCGCCTGCCTGTTTTGCTGCTCTTGCGCCTGACGAGCGGCCTCTTGTTGAATCCTGTTTTGCTCTTGCGCCTGACGAGCGGCCTCTTGTTGAATCCTGTTTTGCTCTTGCGCTTGACGGGCGGCCTCTTGTTGAATCCTGTTTTGATCTTGCGCTTGTCGTTGTTGCTGTTCTTGCGCCTGCCGTGCACTCTCAAGATTTTGCCGTTGCGCGGAATTTTGCTGCGAACGAGCAGCTTGTTCTTGAGCTCTAGCGGCTTGTTGAGCTTGACGCGCCTGCTCTTCCTGGTTTCTTACAGCGAGTTCTTGTTGTTGACGTGCATGCTGTTGTTGCTCCGACTGCTGCTCTTGTTGCATCTGTTGCTGTCGCTGCCATGCCTGCTGCTGTGGCGGCGGCGATTGCGCCTGCCCACCGCCGTGCCCACGCTCACCGTGTTGCGCATCCACCCGTCCTGCGTTACCAAGGGTTGTGGAGAGTAATATTGAGAAGGCTAAAGTCCTCAAGACATATCGGTTCACTGCCTGTTTCTCCTCTAACAACGTATGAAATTATAACCGTACTATCTATGTTTGGACATCGTAGTGGATTCTCAGGCTTAATCATTTTGCCGGATTGGACCGCTGACTCGGTGTAAAGCTCAAAACCCTGAGCAAATGAAAGACTCAAACCTTTGAGTCAGCGCAAAGTCCAAAATTCCGGAAAAAGCAAGCCTAAAGCTAAAATTGCCTTAGTCTGTGGCAGTTTCGTAAGTTCGCTCAGTATTCTTGCTAACGATGCCAATGTGATGGTCGACATCTCGCTTCACAACTCAGCTGCTTTTCATCCTGGTTGGAATGACGATAGTCTTCACGATTGCGACAACAGGCAGGTATCTATGATGACCTTGTCGAAAATGAACGGAAGCAGCGCAAAGCTGAGCTGTGTGGTAAAACATGAAGCGTGATAATCAGGGCGAGGGTCTGTTGTGAACGCGAGCCGGGTCTTTCTGCTTGCTTTAATGATCATCCTCTCCGGCTGGAGCATACCTGCAATTTCGTCCGACTCCGAGTCCGGATCCGCGCCTGCGCCCTCGTCGCAACTAGCAGAATCCGGCAATACTCAAAGCAGCTCGGATAAACGGAGCTCATCAAATGCCACGGGCGTGGGTGATGCTGCAAAACCATCGGGGCAGAGTGTAACTTTGTATGGGAGAATCGAACAACTGGTCAACCGGCAGGGCGCCTCGTTGCCCAGACAACTCCAGAAGATGACTCCGATTCTCGATCTGAGCCCGCACAACTTGCAGGATGACAAACCGTTTTCCGGAAAAGACGTCAAGTCATTCCCAGAGGAATGGGCAGGTATCTGGAAGGGTTCTGTAACTGTGACCAGAAGAGAAAATATGGAGATCGCCTGGTTGGTCCAACCAGCCGCCGCCTATCGTGCTTGTCAGTTTTTCAAACCTGGTTCGAAGCTGACTCTTATCTGTCGCTTTCACAGGGAAGATGGACAGCTCTGCTTAAGCCCCCCCGTGGCAAGCGGACGCTTCAAGCATGCTGAGGACCTGGTTCAGACTGTTCTTGCCACTAGTGGCGAAGGCGCAGGCTCAAGGACAAACAGGTATTCGGGTAACAGAATCAGACTTGGAGTTTCTGATTTCGGACAGAAAACAACGCCAATCGCTCGCATAGAAACATTCTCGTTCGGCAAGCGTTATGGGCCGAGTCTCGGTGGCAACTTTATTGAAAGCGATGTGCTGTCCAATAGATTGAGAGCATTGACTCCGGACACCATGGAACAGGATCTGGTGACCTCAGGCTCTTCTCACAGTTTATACGGAGGTCCTGAAACTGTTTCATCGCTGGGAGAATCGGTGGTTCGTCTGACCAGAAAGGAAGACAAACTGCTTGTCGAGCTGGCCTACGTCAATTATCAACCGGATGGGATGTGCGTAAACAAATGCGTTCTTGAAGGCACGCTGGAACGGGTGGGTGATTGAGGAATGCCGGAGCCAGGAATATCTGCACTCAGACTGAGTATGGTGGCGGCACTCGTCATCTCGTTTTGTTTTCCGGTTTGCTCAGCGGCAAACCCGGACGAAAGTTCTCTGGACGAGGCCAAGGCTGAGTACAAAAATGAAGAGTATAAAAAGGCGCTAAAAGATTGCTCTTCGTTTTTGGATCATCATCAAGGCGACCATGAGGCTTTGCGCCTCAGGGGCAGATGCTATCTTGCCCTCGGTGATTTTGAAAAAGCAGCAGGCGATTTCGAGCTAGCCGGCAATCCGCCTGGTCCGCTGGAAGAGGCAATGGACAATCAATACAAATTGAATTCCAACGACGATGACAGCCTGGATTATCCGGATTGGTTTCAGTCGCTGGTGCTTTTGTATGTAGCACGTCTGAACGCGGAACAAGGGCAATATGAACGAGCCATCAAGTTTTGCGACGACTCCCTGGCAAAGAGCCCCGTTTTTCCGGAGTGCATGGCTCTACGCGCCAATATAATGCTAAGACAGGGTCTTCTATACGAATCGGAAGAGCTTTACAGGCAAGCTGTGAGCTTGCGACCGCGGGATTGGCACATGTGGTTTGGATATTCCTATGTGCTGCAAAAGCAGGTCAAATATGCACAGGCTTTTGATGCAATCGAGAGAGCTCTGCTTCTCATAAAAACTCCGCCTTACCAGGAACCGGATCTGGACAAACGTATTGAACTTATGAGCAGGACTCGCGATTTCCTGCGGAGCAAAACAAAGTACCATTAGCCTCAGGCTGAGAAAACAACATTATCCGCGCTTCGTCAGTATTTGCTCCAGGCTGATTGACGATTCCAGCACTTTGAATCTTTCCCCTGTTTAGCAAATCGAAATTGCCACCCGGAGACAAAGTCGCTAGAATCATGCGAGGAATACTCGCTTTGTCAGGAGAACTGTTGGCAAAAGTCCTTTTAGTCGAAGATAACTCTGACCTTGCCGAGCGACTGTCCGCTTGGCTGCGTGCCGAGAACTACTTCGTAGACGTTTCTGCCGACGGGGAGTCCGCACTTGAGAATCTGAAGTTCTACAAGTACGACATCGTCATTTTGGACTGGGAGCTACCCGGGAGCATAAAAGGAATTGATGTTTGCAAGCAGTTCCGGTCTGAGGGGGGAAATACTCCGATCATCATGCTAACCGGCAGGGGCAACGTTAATGACAAAGAATGCGGACTTGATTCAGGCTGTGACGACTATCTGACAAAGCCCTTCGAACCTCGGGAGCTGGCGGCCAGGATGCGTTCGCTCTTGCGGCGTCCCACATCCTTTACCGGTACGATATTGACTGCCGGAGCCATTACTCTCGAAATCGACACGGCTATGGTGCGCAAAAACGGTGCAGTTATCCAGCTGCTTCCTCTGGAGTATAAGCTTCTGGAATTTCTCTTGCGGCATCAAGGGCAGCCTTTCAGCCCGGAATCTTTGCTGGATCGCGTCTGGGGTTCTAATTCGGACGCATCTATAGATGCTGTCAGAACCTGCGTCAAGACCCTGCGCAGAAAAATTGCCGATCAGGATGGCTCGTCCGTATTGCGCACCGTCCATGGTGTAGGCTACAAGCTGGCACCATAGGCTCTGAGCATGGATTGACGAAGTGTGCCCCGGACACAGCAACAATCATTTGTTTTTTGCTGCACACTCGGGAAGAGTGTCAAATCCAATAATGTTTTGCTTAGCGATCACATTGTTGTATTCCTGGCTATTGAAATCGACCTTGCGCAGAGATGGGGGACCCATATTTCCCGGCACCATTGCGTAAAGGTCGGGACTGCCGGCAGAATTCTTGACTGATTCGTAGACTTTACCGTTGTCTTTTGAAAAGACTATTGTAACTTGCGGCAGTCCAGGCTGCTCTTCGCTGATTGTTATGCGAGCAGCTACCTTTTCGATAGCGCCGGAGCTGCGATCGGCTCCGTAAACGACATCGGTTTTTTCCGTAAAGGATTTAGCCAGTCGTTCATCAGTCCTGATTTCTAAAGTTGATCGAACACATTGATTTGATGCAGTGGAGTCCGTTCGAGCTTCGTTGATAAGGTTTGCAGGAAGGACACTTTCAATGAGATTCTTCGCTTGCGCCTCTGTCTTTGTTGCTGCCTCATTTTCAGATCTCGGTGCCTTTGCTGCTTCCGGTCTATCTAACGTCATGAATTGTCTCCTCCTGTGAGTGAGCGAAACCAACAATAGATAGTGTGTCTAACGAAATCCTCTCTGAAAGATCACGTAAGGTTAACGGGCAGGCCGGTTTTGCCCACGAATGTTTGTTCAGTCCTGGGAAATCGCTTCGTCCTGCGCAGAATCGCAGTGCCAATATCACCTGTGCAAGGGGTGCTGCCAAAGCGCACTCAGCTTACAAACAGCCCATCGAAAAAGCGCATGGAGAGACAGAATCCCGACGGTAAAGCAAGTTAGTCCGGAGACCTTATTCGCTCTCAAACATAAGTAGAAACTCATTCAATCAATCGACTAGGAATGCTTCATTAGTGAATCGTAATTCTTTCGCAACCCGTATTTGATGCGGATTACAAAATGTCGGTGTGATTTTGTTTAACGGCTGCTAATCTGTGATTCTGAGAAAATTCTGATGAGGATAACTGGAGAAGCCAGGCGGGCTGCGCATCCACAGTGGGGCATCTCCCATTGCTCGATTATAGAACTATAACTAATCTGTGATCAAGCGCAACGACTCCCCCCTGCGAAGTGTTTTACCATGCCAGAATATCTTAACGACGTGTTGCATCCGGTTACTGGAAATCAGGACTGTTCAGACAAGGCTGTGGCTGCAAAAGCTCTTGAGCTAATGCGCCAGGAGTCATCGGGAGGTCTATTGGGTTCGCTGCCGGTGCAGAAACTAGCCGCACTGTCCGCAGACAAGATTCACGCCGAGCCTCAAAGCAAGAGTTACTTGCAGACATGGTTCGATGCGGGCACATCCAAAGTTATCTCAAACGAAGAAACTAGAAGTACGGTCAACAATCTGGCTGCCGATTTTGTCAAAACTGCAAGTCTCTTTACCGGTGGCAAGCTGGGTTTAGCCGCCACTTTTGTTGCTTACGGTCTCGATCAGGCGCGACCAGATGACGGCTGGAAAGCGCAGGCGGCAGACTTCGCTCTCGGCGGAGCAAAAGGCGAGACGATGAAAGGGATGTTCTCAGTCATTGGCTCAAGCGGCACTATCGCACCCTTGAAAGGTGCCCTTATGGGAATGAGCTCCGGCGCTGCCGATGAACTGTTCAAGCGCCAGACTTTCACAGATCCGAATTCTCTAAACGACCGTCTGCGCAAGAATGCTTTCAATCCGCAAGCGATCTTGATGAACGCGGCAGTGTTTACTGCAGGCGAAGGGCTCTACTCAGGCATAAACCTGGCTTCTAAAGGCGCTCTTGCAGAAAACCGCATGCTCTCAGGCATGGTGATGGGCGGCTCATTCGGTTTTGTAAACGGCACGGTCGGCGAAGCATCGCGCGAGATGCAGAAGAACGGCACTATCGACCCGTCCAAAGTATTGTTGCACGGCGTGATGGAAGGCGGTGTCTCAGCAGCTGGCGCCGGCGTGGGTATGAAAGTTTCTGATCCCGTGTTTCAGCAGCGAGTCAAAGACGGCGCTCTCAACGCGCTCGACTCCGTGGGGCTCAGCCCATACCCTAAGAGCCGTGAATTTCTTGTCACCGGCGGACAGCAACAGCTGGAGAATTTCGAGGACGCCAGGACACTTTCTGCACTAACAACGGTTCGCGAAGTTCGCAATATCCTGGGCTGGGAGCGAGTCGGTCCCGAGAAAGCGCTTTTAATCCAGCATTCGGATGCAAAAGCCGGTTCCATTCCGATTCCTCAGTTAGCCGACTTGCTGGCAAGCTGTAACCCAGAACAACTTGGCGAAGCTGAGCGCCCCGCCTCGCTTTTCCCAACCGGAAAAGGTCCGGTCTATCTCGAGCAAGGTAGTGAGAACCATATTCGCCTGTCTCTGGGTGATCAGGCTCCACAGTGGAAGAATGGTACAGGCGCCAACCGGATTATGCTCGGCGGACCCGAGACCAAAATCAATGCCATGGCACCGCTTATGATCGGAGATCCGAACAACCCGGACGGTCAGGCATCCCGGCAGGCCTGGGATGATTTTGCCCGACAGCTTGCTCAGGGCAAGAAAGTTGGACTGGACGGCATTTCAACTGACGTCTGGTGGGGTGTGATCGAACCCAAACAGGGACAGTTCAACTGGAATTATTACGACAAGATGAGCAGCCAGATCATCGGCAACGGCTTGAAATGGGTCCCAATCTTATCCTTCCATGAATGTGGCGGCAACGTTGGAGATACAGTAAATGTACCTGTGCCATTCTGGGTGTGGAACAAGATCTCCAGCCAGATTCCCGGGAGCAGCCCTGACGTCGGCAAATTCATGAGCGAGCAGTTCGCCACCGACCCAAACAATCATGACCATCCTCATGTCAGCAGCGAATATCCGCAGTTCTGGGCAGACAAGTATGCCAACCCGTTGTACAAGAATGTGATGACTGCTTTCGGAGAACACTTTGCCGGTAAAGCTCAGGGTATGGGCGAAATAAACATAAGTCTCGGACCGGCCGGCGAAGCACGTTATCCTTCCTACAATCATCATGATCAAAATGTGGGATATCCATCACGTGGTTCGCTGCAATGTTATTCGGACCTTGCTAAGGCTGATTTCAAGGACTGGGTAATGAAAAAGTACGGCAGTTTTGACGGCGTAAATAAAGCCTGGGGAGGGCACGTAGAGAACATCGAGCCTCCTACTAATCCGGACGCGTTCTTTAACGATAAGGTGCACACCAATACCCAGTACGGGCGCGATTTCTTTGACTGGTACAACGGTACTCTGATTAATCACATCCAGACAGTAATGGGTACGGCACTGGATGTTTACGGTCAAAATCCGGACTACAAGAACGTCAACATCGGCATGAAGATTCCCGGTATCCACTGGCGCATCGGTACCAATGCTGGTGACCATGTGAACATGGGTGATCGGCTCGCCGAACTCAACGCGGGCATGATTACCACCAGCCACAACGATTGGTCGAGTGATGATCTTGGGCACGGCTATCGTCCGCTGCTATCCGGCATCAAAGAACTCATGTCGAAACCTGGTGGAGATCGTCTGATGCTGCATTTTACAGCTCTCGAAATGCCCGATGGCGTCGACAGTAATATGGGCGCCAACGCTATGCCCTATACGCTTGCAAACTGGGTCGGTAAAGAAGCACAACATCAGGGCATTCCGCTCAAAGGCGAGAATGCACTTGGTCCAAACCTGGGAGGTCAAAATGCCTGGGACAATCTGGCTTCACACCTCAGGCTGCCCGGGCAGCCGGGCTACTACCAGGGGCTGACTCTGCTCAGGCTCTCCGATGTGCTCGGCTCGGATACAGCCCGCTATAACATTGAACGACTCACCAGAGCCGGACGGAGCAAGCAGCTAAAGCCCGCGAGTTAAATGCGCTTCTTAAGACAGGAGATGATCTGAGTGGCGCTCCATTAGAGCCGGCACCGGACATGAAGGTTGACTATTCGCCTGAGGGCTTCAGCAATGAAGAAAGGGCTAATAGACCCGATACCGTTGAAGTAAGAGATCATTTGTCAACCACTTGTACGCGAAGGGCGCCAGGCACGGTAGGAACTTTCGGAAGAATCACTGAGCCGATTGACTATTTAACCCGTCTAAACAAAGGGAAGGTAGAAGTGTTTTAACTTTGCCCGCATACTTTCTTGTTGGCGCGGTTGATTACGCATTCTTCCTGGACGCCTTGCCAAATTCCACAATAACAATTACGTCCGAATTTTCATCAATGAACTGTATTCATAAAAATAAGCCAAGCGCGGCTGTAGTCGATAATATCGAACGGCGGCTTAATCTCAAGAACAGACATTGTGGTGAAAATACGAATACCAGGCAGCAAACCCTCACGTAGTTCTAACGCTGTTTGTCTAGACTATAAGCATCAAGGGTGTGGCTGCTGCCGGCAAAAAAGTTCTGGACAGGGGCTTCTCTAATGGAAACATTTTGATGAATACTGCTTGCAGGAGGGTTTTTCCATGGCATCAATAGATACTGCTCAGTCATCGGGGAAAAACGATACAAGAGATTCCAATTGGGCTAAAACGGCAGCTGCAGACACGTACAGCAAGCCCGCCGCTCAGGTTGCGCAGGACTTGCCGGATCACTTCCAGGTTAAGGAAGAGTACTTACCATCGCTGTTCGGACTGCCAGAGAGATTCGACATCGAGGGAGACGACAGCAAAGACTACGGCAAGATCAAAAGCGCATACAGTTTTACGCCGTCATTTACGATGGAAGATGCTCAAGGTCTGGAGACTGGAAGCGCAAAGGAGGACGCGTGGTCTTGGGGCGTCAGGGATGACTATTTTGACGAACAGCACAATCCGCTGGGCTCTGTACAAGAGGATGCAATCAGCTCGCTAATGGGATTGGGAAAATACACGGTTACGGACGCGAATGGAGCGCGCATCGGTGAGTCGGACAAAGAACAGGCTCTGTCAACCGACTTCACTATCAAGGACAACAGTGGTGAGCTAATCGCTCGATTGCACCGCGGCTTATTTCCTCTGCTTGTCGATGCATGGTCGGTAGATGTCTACAAACCTGGTGTCATCGATAAACGTGAGCTTGCCATGATTGCTGCATTTAAGACGCAGGCAGATAATAAAGTGGCCAGGCAGTCTGCCAAAAAGTAGATCGAGGACAATGGTTCTCAACCATAACATTCAAGGTGAGTTCGTCGGGCAATGGGCATTTTGTCGTGAGCTTTTCGAAACCAGTGATTCTGCCTCATTCTGTTACTTGTGAGGGGGTGTTTGACCTCCTCAGGGCCAGACAACATGATCATGGCCAGTCCTGTCAACAATTGAAACGTAAGGGCTTGTGGTGGACAGTACCAGAGAAGAATTGCTGTGTCCGCCGGTGTTGGATGCCCAATATTGTCTGGAATCCTGATAAAGAACAAGATTGCCGTCGCCTTGAAAAACAGCCCTGCAGTTCGCGCAATTTCTTCCCGGCGTTACGGAAGCCCAGAGAGGTTTCTTGTTAACGCCATAGAACACCAGGTTTCCGTCTGTTTGCATAGCCAGCGTCCCAACGCTCGTGGCTTTTGACTCTCCGGCTTTCAGGTTGAAGGAACCAGCAGGGAATTGAGGAGCGGGCAGCTTTCGTTGATCGCCGGCGAACGCTGCGGTCGAACCCTCTCCGAGCAGAGAAGCCTGGCGAAAAATTGGACTTAAACATTCGCACAGCAACTGATTGCCATAGGGACCAGAAAGCAAGCCGGACCAAATATAAAGCACATTGCCACCTGCTCCGGCACCCTCACGCAGTCGTATGTATGCAGCCGCATCGCCAAACTCGTGTCCGTATTTATCTTTCACCGATACCAGCGATGAGTAGACTTGTCTCTTATCCACCATTGAGGTGTCGATTGTTCGCAAGCGTCGATCACCAGCTTCAGGAAACGTCCACGTGTCCGGAATTGAAGGCAGTGTTGTCTTATTGGCAGTGCGAACAACGATCAAATTGGCCGGTGGCTGCTCGAATGGGATGAACAGAGGTATGCCGAGTTGAGGGAGCAGCGGATCTGCAGAGCTCGATTTGCCATACTCATCTCCATAAAAGAAAGGAAATGGTCCGCCGGCTAAAGCAAGCAAAATCCCGCCTTCCCGGAGATACCTGGCAACGGACTCTCTGCCGTCACTGGCGGTGTTAATACTCTTGAGGTAGTTCTCACCGCCAAGATAAATGGCCACTGGAAATGCGTGAGCGTTGAACCGTGCGTGATCGACGAGCTGCGCCGCCGTCAGTGTCGTGCATTTATGCCAGAGACCGATCGCGTGCAAGAAGTTGAGTGTTTTGCCCGCAGCGATGGGAGGAATGATCGCAATTTTAGCCGCAGGTATTGAATCAACGGTCTTGCGCCATTTAGCCAGCAGTTCATCTGTTCTCAACTCTCTGGTGTATGAATCCGAAGCCGGTTCCATCCTCGTTAGAATACTGCTGAGTTGCGCATCCGTTCCGGCGAAGGTGGTTGCTCCCATAATTGTGTTTCCGTTAGGATCAATTCTCTGTGCCGATCGAGATTTGGGAATCAATGCGAAATCGAGCAGAACTCTGCGAGAGAGCGCCGGAGGCCAAGCTCGCCAGACCACTGCCGGTTTGTTCGAAAGCCTCAGCGCTTGTCTATTGTCGAGTTCTAATTGTGGCTCTGCTGCGTGCCCGGAAGAAGGGGGAGAGTAAGCAATAAATATGGCTTTTGCACCGGCAGCCGTCACAGGCTGTGGTGAAGCGGCAGCTTTTTTACCTTGCCGATACGGCACTCCCCAGTTCCAATGTACGCCTGGAACGATACCCGCAAACGATGCGCGGTCATTCCAATCTTCGGAAAGCCTGGAATCCTGCTGCAACGAGAGCATAGTGAACGCGCTACCGCCGGCGGTGGCGTCCGAGCCCTGCAGGGCAGTCTGGTCCGGTTTGCTTGCGTGTTCAAGATCCCCGATCGTAATCAGATCGCCGCCACGCAGGTTCTTGAAATACAGCGAGCTCGGCGACTGCTTCGGACGTCTGACTTCGGTTGTGCACAATCGGCCTCCGCGCATTATGCTGACGCCCCGATTTGATATGTCGACAAAGGGGTAGGAGAAACTGACATCCAATTGAGGCAAGGACGACGCGATCCGGAACGAACAGCCTTTTTCACCAACGCGGTAGTCGGCTATGTCCGAATGCGCGCCGCCCTTGCAGAAAGCGATAGCAGCCGACGCGCCGGCAACAACGCGCATTTTTGAATCGCCGACCGGCTCGTTGATTGGTAATGGTTCGTTAAAGCCATACCCGTAGCGTCCTCCTCGTCCCGGTCCTGAGCCATCGAATAAACCCAGACCTTCAGTCATCGCGTCATTGCCATAATCTTTTAGCGATTCCAGGACAAGGTCTCTGTAGAGAACCGGCCAACGCTGGAGAATCCCTCGCAGGTAATAGCGCATCCGCTGATCACCGGTGCTTACGTAAACCTGCGTAAGCGTATCAATCACGGAGTGTATTTCGTTGGCGCAACCAAGTCCGGCCCAATCGCGCCCGCTGTTGGGCTCCACCAGAAAGGCGCTGTCGAGAGCACCGTCAAATCTGTCTGAATCCATTGCCCACACGGGAAGATAACGCCAGACTAAATGATCGGACATTCTTAAGGCCAGCCTGGCGTTGTCACGGCGCTGAGCATCATCCTTGAAACAGTAGTAGTAATCCAGCAGGAATGCCGTGCTCAGGGTGCAGCCAATAGCGAACGGCGACGATGGAACGTCTACAAATTCATCGCGCGTCCAGACAAAGTGCTTTGTCCAGTTAAAAATCTCATCAATAGCCTGCAGGTATTTGCTGTTCGGCTGTCCTCGGTCTCTGTCGTAGCGATAGAGTTCCACCAGCACACGTGCCGGATACCATGCGTCACTGTTATGCATGGTAGTCACCGGCGGTCCGCCGTTGTCTGCCGGCCATGTGCCGCTCAACGGCTTTTCCCAGAAGAGGCAGGACTCTCCGTCTATGTTCACTTTCCTGGCGTACCTGGTAAGCAGTTGCTCCATCTGCGCACGGGCTGTTTTGACAGCATTCTCATTGCCACTGGCAAGAGCCGACGGCACCGGCATTTCTCTGTGTCCGCCCCACCCCCTGACAATTACCGTGCCGGGTATCTCCGTGCCTTTACCCCACAGGTCCAGGGATGGCGCTGCCTGAAAGTCCTTCAATCGCATTTGCCCAGGGATCCAGGAAAGATCATTCATTTCGGGAACAAGCGGCAACCTGGAAAGGTAGCGCTGAAAGAGTCGTGATTGAAATCGCTCATTGGGATCCTCTGTCGGTGGTATATCTCGGTCAACAATCAGATCAAAATGCGAACTGAGAACATCTCCGACATGCGGATACACGAGCTCTCCGTAAAGGTGCCCGCCGGAAGGAAACGCCAGCGTAAAAAAGCTTTTTGAGTCACCCTGTTTCCAGCAATATGCAGTCGAGATAAAGCGCTCCGATTGATCTAGAGCACGGGCGTTTTGAAAATCATAGCCCAGATAAAGCTTATGTCCGGGGTCCCAGGCGCCAATCATGGGGATAGGGTGGGCACCAAGCGGGCAGATGTAGCTCCAATTTCTGTTCCATAAACTTGATAACTCCGGACTGCCGGAATGCACGTCCTGCAGAAGCGGAAATGCGTCCGCGTTTGGAGTAGCATTCAACCAGCCACGCTGATGCCAGACTGCAGCTCCGGGAACGGAACAAGAGAGGAAATGGAAGGGCGTCCGTCCGTCCGGAAACAGGGCTTGCCACTTTTTTTGATCGAAGCTCTTGATTGTCAGTTTGAACCGGATGGACATTTCCGAACAAGATTGGCCTGCCTGAGCACCAGTCTTGCTTCCGGATTCGTCGACGTCTATGAAGTCATCATCATCAAACGCGACAGCTTGCGGGTTTTTGCAGCGCAAGCCGCTAAATCGCCACACCCTTCCCCGCATTTCGACACCATTTGCCGTGATGGCACCATTGGAGGAGAAACGAATCGGCGCCACGACTTTCTCGCCTGCAATTACATCGAATCCGACATGTCCGACCGGTCGCAATGATGTCGCCGTCCCGGTAGCTGCGGACATGGTTAGCAGGCAATAGCAAGAGCCGGCGATTACGGTTAAGGAAGCAAGCAGAATTTGCCAGGTTATCCGTACCGTTTTTGTTGTTCTTGCACTCATGCGTTGTCAGACGCCTCAACAATTTAACTGCTGCGCTGAACTAAAAAGCTATCACGAGTGCCGCAAAAAGGCTATCACCACTGATGCAAACAGGCTATCGCGAGTGCTGCAAAATTGCTGTTACGGTTGCTGCAAGGGGGCTATCAGAGGTGCTGCGAAAGCTTCAGGATCAGTTGTCGGAAACTTCAATTACCATATTGTGGCGAATGGAAGAAAGGCGTACGAAAGGCTATATGGCGTGCTTCCAATCGACATTCTAGCTGCTTACTGCGGTTAAACTAACCACCATAATGCACGTGTCAGCCGTATGGTTTGGTGGAGCTGGTTGTGATGACTTTGCCTTCCATCGCTTGCAACAGTGCTTCGCGAACATAGTTTTTGGAAATCTTGATGCTTTCAACGTCCGGATCAGGATGGTCATCGATGGCACCGCTATATAACAAGTTGCCGTTTTTTCCGATAATGTACATATCGGGAGTCGTTTTGGCACCGTAGATGTGACCGACTTTGCCGTCCGGATCTTGAAGAAAATAAGGAGATTCGAAGCTCCAGCTCTTCATGATCTGCTGGTATTCAGCGTCCGTGTGGTAGCCTGGTTTGCCTGGACCCGCTGAGTTAATGATGAGCCAGGATACACCTTTCTTGCCGAATTCCTTTTGCAAGGACTGCATGTTGCCGCTGCTGTAATGCTTCTTGTCGAATGGGCATTTGTCATCGAACCACTCGAGTACCACGAATTTGTTGCGAAAGTCGCTCAGGCTGACGGCCTTTCCATCTACATTCCTGAGGGAAAAGCCTGGCGCCGGTTTGCCGACCTCAGCTTGAGACATAGCAGGTTCAGCGGCAGCAACTGTATTTGAGAACGCAAAGCCTGACGAAAAGGTGATCAAGGCGGCAAGCGCACAATAGGGCAATGCAGCAGATCTTTTTTGCATTACTTTACCTGAAAATGGAGTTTACGATCTATGTTTATAGCATGCCTGTCTGGTAATCACTGTGGAGCGCGGGCATTTCTTATCTGCGGGCAGTGCGCCTTGACAGGCGGATGCTCTATGCTCAAGCCGGAGTACCGGCATCTTCCGCCAGCGGAATTTTGAACCAGAATACGCTACCCTTGCCTGGCTGGGAGTCGACTCCAATGCTGCCGCCGTGCAAGTCAATCAATGCCTTGCATATTGCCAATCCCAGACCGCTGCCCTGCTGCATATGAGAATCGAGTTGAGAAAAGCGCTGGAAAAGCCTGGCTGCCTCTTCGCTCGTCATGCCGGGGCCGCTGTCTATTACTCTGACTACAGCTTCATTCTCCAGTACATTCGCCTCAACAAGGACCTCTGAGCCTGCAGGTACGAATTTCAATGCGTTCGAGAGCAGATTGATAATGACCTGCGAAATGCGAGTTCCATCTACAAAAAGATCGACGTCGGTGTTTCTTTCAGTAAGTCGAATTTGCCTGTGTGAGGCGACCGGTGAGACCACATCAAAGGCATTTTCCACAATCAACTGCAGATTCACGTGCTTGTGCAGCAGGTTCAGTTTGCCTTCTTTCAGCTTTTCCATGTCCAGTAGATCGTTTACCAGGCGCATAAGCCGCGACGAGTTGCGCTTGATCTTATCGAGCTCTTCGGTGACAGCAGGGCTCAAAGTCCCTTTGTGTCCCTGTTGAAGCATATCTATGCTAAGTTCCATGGATGAAAGAGGCGTTCTCAGGTCGTGGGTGACCATGTCCAGTACTTCCTTCCTTAACTGCTCAGCCCTCTTCTCTCCGCTCACATCATGGGCTACGCAAAACGTGCGTTGCTCGGAGTCCGACCAGTAGATGGACCAGCGCATATCAATCGGTTCAGCGCTTTTCCCAATAATACGATTGTCAAACACGCAAGTGATTCTATCATTGCGAGCGACACTGAAATTATTGCGTGTAATCTCCAGGAACTCAGCAGCTATAACTGACTCCAGATTCTTCTCCAGCAATTCGTCGACCTTATAACCCCAGATTCTCTCGGCCGCAGGATTGCAAGCAGCAAAGCTCCCCTGCGGGTCGATGCTGCAAATTACATCCACGGCATTCTCAACCACTGCGCGCTCCTTGCGAGCAGCTTCAACAAGTGTTTCGGCCATGCGATGGAAAACGGTATCAAGCTGTGCAATTTCATCGGTACCCGGCATCACAGGCAACAAGTCTTGCTGTTGAGCCAGCCGATCGCTGTTAGCCCCGAGGATCAGCAGTCTCCTTGTGATGCCTTTGCTGAAATAGATGGAAAGAGCTACGGCAATTACCACATTGAGAGCGACACCGGAAAGGAGGCATTGCTCAACGAGTTGCCGCAAGTGCCTTTCAGCTTGCGGGCGATGTATCTCCATTTCCTTTTCGTTGGAGATTATTTTGCCGAGTGTGCCACCAAGTGCCATGACGCTATCCGTGGCTTCTTTTTCGAGAGGCGTTGCAGTCACGTCATCACGCTCAATCTTGGCTCTGTATTCTTCGAGAAGTCCAAGTCCTGTTTCAATATAAGAATTTATTTCAGCCAGTTCGTCCCGCTGCCTTTTGTTGTCCCTGCACAGGCGCTCGAGCAGCTCCAATTGCGCTGCAATGCGGTGTCGAGCTTGCTGGTATTGCATGACGAAAAGCGGGTTTTTGCTGACCTGGTAGCTGGCCAGCGAAGCCCCTGCTTGAAAGAAGACTCGCTCCATTTGTTCGGCTTCCAGTACGATGTTTCGGGAGCGCTCCGTGTTGCGCGCTTCTGCTTCTACGCCATACAGGAGCGTTCCAAGAACAGATACGAAGACTAGCTCGCATACCAGAGGCAAGGCTATTATGATTATTCCCTTTTGCCATAGCTTCAGCTGAATTTTCATTGCTGGACCTTTTTTTCGCCTCCGGAATTGAGCTGAGAAAACTCCATGTTCAGAATTCTCAGTTGTTTCTCTGCCCATTTTCGCCATTTCGCATTGGATAATGCCTCGGTGATCACTTCCATTTCTCTTCGCAGAGCCTGTAGCTCACTATCGCGCTTGTGCTGCTCTCTCGAGATCAGCACAAGTTTTTCTAGCGCCTTAACCTTGTGAAAATAAGTTGCGTTCTCCTGGGCAAAAGAGGCAGCGTCGTTTGCTGCACGCAGGCTCTTTTCAGGAGCACCGGTTCTGTTGTAAATGTCGACCAGATTAAGCTTTCCTTCGAGAATAACTCGCTCGTTTCGTTGCGGTTCCTTCGCAAGAATTGAAAGCGCATGATTGACATGCTGTTCGGCATCTGCGAACTTATTCTCTGCAAGCTCCAGTGCAGCCAGAATGCACTCCGTACGGGCTGTAAACGGACTGTCTTTTCCATACCACTTTAACGCCAACTCATAGCCCTTTCTTATTTCCGGATCTGCTTTCTCCAGCTGTCCGGCACCAAGCAGTGCGCTCCCGTAGCGTGAACGAGGCATCGCCAGCGCACGATCGCTGTCGCCAAAGCGAGCTTGCTGAATATCAACACATTCTCTCAGCAGAGGAACGGCAGGCAAAGGGTTGCCACTGTTTGCGTAAAAGAAAGCCAAATTGCAAAGACTGGCTATTCTGCGCACTGGGCAGGCATATATGGCTTCAGCGGAGATTTGCAGGGCTTTTTCATAAGCGAGTCTTGCTTTCTCGGCGTCGCCATTCTCTTCAAATTTCTTGCCTTGCTTGCTGGCCGATTCCCACTTGTGTTGAATGAGTGCAGCATCTGCCGTGTCAAGATCGCGCATAATGTCGAAAGTGTCCTCGACTTTTCGGGCTGTCTTCTCATCATGTGCCTTACGTAACACCTGGATGTATGATTTGGCTAGAAGCTGTTTGACAGGTCCACACAGGGAAGGATCCTCCAGCAGTCCTGCAATAACTGACTTGGTGCTGCTTGCATTCAGCGCAGGATCTTTACAGAGAGCCAGCCAGTATTTGCATGAATGCTCACATAATTGAGGCGCCCAACCACAGGCAAGAGTCTTAAACGGGTCGTCCTTCCTCCTGTCGCTTTGACGGAGCGCCGCATTCTTCTGTTCCGCTTCAGAAAGAATTGCGATTGCCTCAGCAGTCCGGTTTCTTTTCAAAAGAGCGACACCATAACCTGTAAGGCAGCGCGCCAGGGCGAAATTCTCAGATTCGGATGGCTTCTGGGATTTGTAGATGCGCAGTGCTCTTTCAAACCCGAGCACTGCATCATCCAGTTTATTGGCAAGCAGATCAGTTTCGGCGACGTCCTGAATGCCCTGAGCCAGCTGGACAGGTGTTGCTCCAGATTGTTCTAAGTCTTCGAGAGACTTCTGATAATATGCTTGAGCCAGGCTATAACTCTCACTGACGCGAGAGCGATCTCCCAGGGTTCGCCATTCTTCATATTGGCGCAAATGGTATTCCCTTGACCACGATGTTTGCCAATCACATCCCGAAAGAGCGAGCACTGAAGCCAGCAGAGAAGCCGGCAAAGCCAGATGTATTACATGTGTTGAGAGCCGCAAATTCTGACCTGGATGCTGGAATCCTACTACGGGGTCGCCGGGTGCACTAATCCTACCGCAATAACTATGTGCCCTCTCTGCGGAAAGCACGTAGTTCGATCTCATGAATTTCTCAGCACTGGCAACTATTATTACGTCATTGAGTTTACCTGATGCATCCCACAGCAGAGAGAAAAGCGCCGGTTATCTGGCACCGGCATCCGGCGCTTTTCTTTGACCCGGAAATCTGGAACGCAAAACCGGAGCGCCAGTGTAGAAAGAGAAAGTTTTCCCCAGCCCACATATCCCACAAAAATCCAGAAAGAGGTTTCGATCCGTGCAGAAATCTCTTTCTGGATTTTTATTGCAATCCCAACCGGTCGAAAACGGTTATTGCAGGACTTGGTGAACCTCAAGCTTGCGGCGCTATGAGCCTCATGTCGCAGCGGCTTCTTTTTTTGAGGGAATGAAAGGTGGGGTAGAGCAGGTCCGTTAGTCGGGTGGTCCCGGCGCACTTGCCAACCTGTCGGCCCGGTTTCTCCGGGGGCAGTGATGTGAGTTTCGGCAGACTCGTTTAGTCCACAAAATCGATACGGGTCAGGCGAACCGCTCTATTTGGGGTGATGTAAAGCGGGGCGGCTCTTAGGGTAATCAAGATTTTAGGCTTCTGGAATAGAGGGGGCTTAACGGCGCTGCGGTGGTCTGTGATCGGCGCAGGCGAGGTCAGATTATCATTTGACAATGCGGCAAAACCGTTTCTTCATGGTATTCTCAAGCGGTTAGTTTATCTATACGACCGGTGGCTTTTGTCCGTCGTTTCAAACCCCTTATTACCAAGAAGAAATATCAATGCTAAGCTTACATCCCGTCAGGAAGCGTCATCAGATTTCTTATGCCGCGCTATTAGGAATTCTGCTGTCCAGTTCAGCGTCGTATGCGGCGAGCGAAGGCACGGTCACAGACAAAAGTCCGACTGTAAGCACTGTTGAAGTGAAAGCGCCGACTACAGACGCCACTCAATCTACTCCGATCAGCTCAGCCAATGGCGGCTCTGATGGTTCGGTGGCAAAAGCTTCAGAAACGACAAAGCCGGCTTCCACAGTCAGACTTCATGGCGAAGTTACAGATTGCGCCAGTCCCGAGCTGAGCAAGGGCATTGACGATCTGGTTAAGGCCGCCTTAGACAAAGTCCACCGCGCCGAGTTGTTGGCAAAAGAAAAGCATTACAAAACTACTCTTGCCAGGCTTGCGGCTTCCACCAGGGATCTCGCTGAACTTTGCACCGAGTATAAAGGCTTCGAACAATCAAGCGAGGCTGCGGACATAATTTTGGATGAAAAGTATAAGCTGAAGAGCGGTTCCGCAGTGGCCTACGTGAAACAGAAGCAAGCCGATACCACACATGAAAGAATCATTACGGCTTTAATGCAAATTGCCACCGGTATTGGTGCTACTGATCAGGAACAGGGCAATGCTGCAATCCGCGACGGAGTGGCAGAGATTCAAGATTTGACCGACGCCGATCAGGCTCAAAAGACAGTGGAAACGTTGAAGACATGGTGTCAATCGCAAAAGGTCATGTTCCATCCACCTCTGGCAGGTCCCATGGCGATTCAAGCTGAGTGCCATGATGTGCTCGGGCGAGCTATACAAGGAGATCCTGTGGTCAAGGAAGTAACTAAATCCTTGCATAAGTTCAACGGACGCAGCAAACTCGCACGCGTTACGGCCAAGGTGGTCAACACGACACTCAGTATTACAGAACTGTCGCCGACTATCATCTCTCCGGCTTCGCAGATTGCCTGGACGGCATACATCATGACGCAGGGTGGACCGGAAGAGTCCAAACTACTCAAAGAGGTGTATCTGGCAAAGAGATTCGAAAATCGCTATCAGACGCTAAACAATGAAACGTCCCTGGCGGTGAATAGCTACAATTCAGCTTTGATGAGCCAAAATCCAGCCTTGCTGGCTTTCTCGCAATTCGTGATTGGACAACTATGCCAGCCGCCTCAGCCTGCTGTTCAACCCAATAGCGTGGACGGCAAAGCACCTGCAATTATCGGGAAAGATCAAACCGGCAAGACGGATGACAAGGTCGCCAACAAAGATTCTGCCGGTAAGACGGATAACAAGGCTGCCGACAAAGATTTAGCTGCTAGGTCTGACGATAAGGTCGCTGACAAAGATTCAGCCAGCAAGACGGACGACAAGGTTGCTGAGAAAGATTCTGCCGGCAAGCCTGCCGAAAACGCTGCCGATAAAGATTCGTCAGGCAATGCAGGCGAAGTCGCCAGCAAAGAGCCCAGCTCCGGAAGCACCAAATAGTTTTCCATCCATCGAGATTTGACCTCGCCAAGAGACCGGAATCGCATGCTTTTCCTTGAACCTGGCAATTAGATCAGAGCTTCCTGCGCGAATCCGGTTTTCGTGATTAGTGCTATCCCGGGCTTGGATGGCACAAAGAAACGCATGCTGATGAATCATCCGGATCATGACTCAGTTTCCTTCTTCAATTTAAGAAATGTTTTGAGTCGTCCGATTTCGCACTCAAGTTCGGCGCAAAAGACTGCGTCTCTCGGGCGCTTTCCTGTGAATCCAGGCTCTACCGTCAACTTGCCGGCAGACACAGATGCATTTGCCCAGCCGATGAATGAGTCGCCCCAGAGTAGCGGCATTGCATAATATCCACGTTCGCGTCTGGACGACGGCACATAGGCTTCGAAGCGATAAGGCCATCCCCAGAGATGCTCGAATCTTCGGCGATCCCAGACAAGTGGATCGAAGGGCGCCAGAAACCGCACGCAGCGCGGTACTTCTTTGGGTTCCTCAGTCAATGAAGAAGTTCGAACATAAATGAGACCGTCTACCAACTCCTGGCTAAGATCTCCGGATGAAAGCAGCTCATCCAGCGCCTTGTTTGTATCTTCCTGATCCGGTACAGCGTGCCTGACGCGAGCCAGCGTTTCTTTAAGGCTTTTAAGTGGAATCGGCTCCAGTATTCCTGCAATCACCATAACAAGCTTCCGCCACCGCTCGGCAGACGGTATCGGTTCACTTGTAAATGAAGCTGCAGGCTCATAAACACGAATACCCTTTTCACGTCTGGCAACCCTGAGAAAGCCTCGAAAGTGGAGCTCTTCCAGTGCCTTCTTGGCTGCTTTTGAATATCCTCCCCAGGCGTTAACTACCCGATCGTGACCGACATGCGTCTGCAAATCTCGCGGATGCATCTCGCCGAACGCCAGCACAGTGCCGAGAACCTTCTTCTCCAGTATCGACAGAGCTGTCTTCTGGCGCGGATGCAACAGCCGCCAGACGGTTCGAGAAAGAAAGCCGTAGGCGTACAGGAGGTCTTCTTCAATATCCAGAGATGCGTACAGGCGCTCAAGGTCGCCGGTTCTGTACGATTTAACTCTGTGGCGCAGAATTAGATCTTGAGCGGTAGCCGGCGATCGAATCGGGTCGGCCTGAACAAAAGAAAGCCTGTTGATTGCGGCTTTGAGAGCGACAGGACTGAAAAGAGACTGGGATATGGCTTGATTGCGCAAACGCTGGAGTTTCGACATCGCCATGAGGATTTCCTGTCCCTTAGTTCCGGTATTGTCATGAAATAGTGTCGTGACCCGGTGCTGCAAGCCGTTAGTTTAGCCTGAGACTTGCCGGCAAGCGTTGCATAATCTACTGCCGTGGACACCTAAATTTACGAAGCTGGCACTAGTGACCAAAGCGCTCGTAAGCCGCTTTGATTTCTGCATCTTCAGGTTGTTGTTCATGGGCGGTTCGCAGTTCGGCAGAGCCGGCTTTGCGTTGTCCGAGTTTTTCCACGAGCAGAAGTCCAAGGCGCAGATGAGCTTCCGAGTCGGCTACGTTCAGCTCTATGGCTTTGTTGTATTCAGCTTGAGCTTCCGGGTATCTCTTAAACAGATTCTGCTGCACCCAGCCAATCTTTGTATGATACTTTGCCACTGTTTGATCCGCATCTGCAGCTTTCTTCAGTTGATCTAAGATCACCGCTGGGGAATTCTCTTTACTGCGTGAAAGTAGAAGCATGGCCAGATTGTAGTGGGCGTCTGCGTATGACGGATCTATCTGCAGGGCTTTTTCGAAAGACTGTTTTGCTTCAACATAGCGGCCCATGTTTTTGTCGTAGATTTGTCCGAGCAAATTGTAAGCCAAAGTCAGGTTGGGGTCCAGAATGATTGCTTTCTTCAGGTCGGTTTCGGCAGCCGCATAATCCTTGTACAGTTCGGCATCAATTCTGGCTATACCCAGCAGAGCGAGTGCGTTTCGCGGATTGGCGGCAAAAGCTTTCTTGTATTGATCATAAGCTTCGTCGTATACTTTGCGGCGCAGCACAAGCAAGTCTCCCAGTCGCACGCGCGCTTGATCGAGATCTGGATCGAGCTTTATTGCAAGGCGGTATTCTTTTTCCGCTTCTTCCTGACGATTTCTGTCGTCCATCAGAAAGCGAGCAAATGCGAAATGACAGTAGCCGACGTTAGGTCCCAGTTCCAGTGCTTTGTGGTACTCATTTTCGGCATCCTGGGCGCGATCCTTGCCTGCCGACAGAGCAGTTCCCAATTCGGCATGCAATAGCGGATTGTTCGGATCAGCAGCAATGCCCTTTCGCAATTCTTCCTCGGATTGTTTGTACTCGCCCCGGCGCAATAGTATTCTGGCTAGCGCCAGGTGAGCTTCAGAGTCGTCAGCGTCGGATTCAATTGCTTTGCGCACGAAACCCTCAGCGAGATCGTCTTTTCCCTGTTTGCTGAGTAGTCCGGCAAGACCCATGTAAGCTTTCCCGTTCAAGCTGTTTAATTCCAGAGCCCTTTTGTAGAGTTGCTCCGCCTGGTCCGTTCTATTCAAGTATTTTTCGTTGATATAAGCCATCAGATAATATCCCATTGAACTCTCGGGATCGAGCGTGACTGCCTTCTGTGCCTGGCGCATTGCTTCATCAATATTGCTCATGCGCATGTAAGCGCGCGCGAGTTTCTCGCGACCCTGGGCAGACTCTTCATCATTCATGACAGCCTTTTTTGCACTCTCGTAGGCTTCGTTAAATCGAGTCTGCGCGTCATAAACATCTGCTGCTACCAGTCTTGCTTCCACCGACTCGGGATTGGCTTTGATTGCTGCTTCCAGTTCGTGCGAGGCATCCCAGAGCTTGTTTGCTTCTATGAGAGCCCGGGCTGTTCGCATTTTCTCTCCATAGGTGCTCAGATCACAGACGGCTTTGCCACTGCTGCCTGTCTTATCCGTACCGAGCGGCACTGTCACCGGCGCCTGATGTGTCTCTGAGGGAGCGACGCCGAGTACGAGCGCGGGCCCGCAGAAACTTCCCGACATCACTGGTGTTTGAACCTCTCCTTTGTCTTTCAGAACGGACTGCTGCACTTTCTGTCTCATGGCGTTGAAGGCTTGCTCCAGAGGAACGCTGCCGGGTGATTGTTTCAATGAATCAATCAGATACTTCGTGAAATAACTGTTCCTGAGTTCGTCGGACTCCCATGAGCGTTGCTCAGGCGTACTTGAACTTATGACCAGGCTGCCTATGCCCTGTGCCATAGAAGAGGAGTCGACGTTGCTTCTGCTTATGCCTTTGTGAGACTCTCCGCCTGCACCGCTGTAACAAGTGTCGAGCACGAGCAGGATGCGGTTGGTATGCACGCGTTCTTTGATTATTCTGAGCAACTGCTTCATTTCAAGTCCTGTGGCGAACAGCTTGCGCAGCTGCGTGTCGTAAGCAACTACATAATTGACGCCGCGGATGTCGGCCCCCGCGGGGGAGCCGTGCGTCGAGAGATAAATGACGACAAGGTCGTTCGGGTTGGCTGCGTGCGGGAGAAACGAATCTCCCAGCATGTCCATTATGTTGACTTTTGTGGCGTCCTCATTGATGAGAAGTTTGACGTGGTCGCTCTGAAATTTGCCGAGTGCGGGATCGACCAGGTAGTCGTAAAAATCTCTGGCGTCCTTAGAAGAAAATTTCAATGATGGAACTTGCGGATCGGCGAATTTGCTTACACCGATTACTACTGCCCATTTGTCTCCGATAGGGGAGGAAGTTTGCACTCTTGGTATGACTTTCGCTCCGGCTTTTGCAGATGGGTTTGACTGGGCGACATCTCGAGATGTTGCCGCGCTCAGCACCTGGTTGTAGCTGAGAAGCAAATAGAGAGACAGGAGACAAGTGCCAGGAACAAGGTTAAGTTTAGCCGGTTCTATTGCGCTCAATTTAGGTCTTCCTTTCCATTACTTCGGTCTGCAGGAAACCCGGGCAGGATGATTGACATTGAATCAGGGCTCGTGCAGCAATGCCAGATCTATTGCCAGCACCTGATTTGGATCTGTCTGTACAAGAGTTGTGACAGCCTTGTTGCTGTTGGATGAGAGAACATCAGCCCTGTGAGTTTCCGGCGCTCCCTCAGGGACCTCGTTAGGGAGTGAGCTGTCCTGATCAGCGTATGCCATCACTACAGATCCGGGGATGAGATCTTTAGCGCCGCTTGTAACCGCGGCGATCGTCACATGCTCTCTTGTTTTGTCCAGAAGGTACTTGTTGGCATCAAGTGCCTGTCTGGAAAGCAGGAGAATTAGTTTTTCTGTGCCGGGGGTGCGGTCAAATGCCAGGTATCCTTCCTGAGGGACCGGATAATCCACCGATGCTTTGAATTTATTGATGTCGTGGAAGCGCTCATCAGGGAAAAGCACCGACTGTTCTCCGCTGCTTCCTTCTTTCAGAATGATGTAGGCGAAGGCCTCGATATTGGATTTTACGTGAATGCGAATTCTGTCGCCTGATTTGAAGGCAAACTTGTTGCTTACTTTTGAGACCTGACCTGCACGATTGAGTTCGATCCAGTATTGCACGCCATTATTGAGAACCGCCGTGGGGCTGGCTTCTTGCCTGTAGAAGAGATCTTTAGCCCCGTCCTTTGATTGGCACGGGATGACAAGAGCGCTCGCAGCAAGCAGGGCTGTGGCTGAGATTTTCAACTTATCCGTTGCTTTCAAAGGGACAGGACTCCTGTCTTGTTAATTTGGACACCTGATATTATTGCTTGTGGCGACTCAATTAAATCACTAATACTTCAATCACTAATGCAAATTGGATGAGAAAGTTAGCTTCCAAATGCAAAGATATCAACAACTGCGTAGTTGCCTGGCTTGCCTGACTTTAGTCGGCTTGATTGTGCTGGTGCTGGACTTTCTGGCGGCGGCTCCATTCTCCGGAGAGCTCTCAGCAGTAGCTGCGCCGACTGTTTCCGACGCTGTGGTCTTTCTGCAAACTCCGCCTACTCTGGTCTGGGGCTGCAGAATCAGAAATCCCCAGTCAGCTGTTCTATGCATTCATGGATTGGGATTGCATAAAGGGGCGTTTGATGAACTCGGCAAACGTTTGAGCTCTGAGGGCATTCCCGTATACGCGCTTGATATTCGCGGTTTTGGAGACTGGCATCTCAACGGCAATGACAAACTCGACCTGTCTCAGTCTCTGCTTGATATTAAGCAAGTGCTTGAGGCAATCAGGAAGCAATATCCGCATGCAGCGGTATTCTTGCTTGGTGAATCCATGGGTGGGGCTATTGCTCTAAGGGCGACTGCCATGTATCCGGAGCTGGTGAACGGACTCATTTCTTCCGTACCCTCGGGCGATCGATTCAGCGGGCTCGGTGAGGATTTGAAGGTGGGATTTCATGCTCTCCTGGGAGGCTTCGGCAAACGCTTTAATGTGGGTCAACATGTGGTTGAACACGGTACCAGAGCCGGCCGCACAGGTGAAGTGAACGAGGAACTTCGTAAGAGATGGGACAGCGATCCCTCGGGACGCAGCGAGTTTTCTCCTGACGAGCTTATTGCCTTCCAGAATTTCATGAACAAAAATAATGAAACGGCGCGTCAGGTAAAATCGACTCCTGTGCTGGTGTTGCAGGGACTTTCCGACGAACTGGTCCATGGTGCAGGCACCTTTAACGTTTATGATCATATCGCCACGCCTGACCGCACCTTTGCTACCAGCAAAACGGCCGAACATTTGATTTTTGAATACGGGCAATTTAGCGAGAAGGATATTAATTATGTCTTGTGCTGGATGAAAAAGGTGCTGGGCCCGCTGCCCGATCAAAAAGTGAGCGACGAAGCGATCAAGCTCCCGGAAAATCCCAGGGTACCCAGTAAAGACGAACTAGTGACCGCTGCACCAAATTTTGCCGGCTCTGCGAACAATTACAGTTCCCAGCGCCCGGAGACAACAGCAAACATGAGCAGCCATCAGGGGCTACCGTTGCTTTCCTACTGGATTGAACTCATGCGTGACGGAAAGCGATATAGTTGCAACAACAAAACAAGCTTTCACTCAGGTGATGAGATTCGCATTCATGTGACTTGCAGTACGAACGGCTATGCCTACATTCTTATGAAGCAAGGGACAAGCGGCGCTCATGCCGTTCTTTTCCCGGAGGCGCATACGGGTCGCAACAACGCCGTGACTGCCATGAAAGACTATGCTTTGCCGAGCGCCACCTGGCTAAAGTTTGATGATAAACCGGGTAGAGAGAAGGTCAGTCTGGTTTTCGCTCAGGTTGCGCTCGATCCTGACACAAACAAGTATATGAATAGCCACACCGTAATTGTTTCCGCCGATCGGTCGGGGGCCAAGGACCTTTGCCCAACGCGGGGTCAGCTATCTTGGGACGATCCGAATCCCTTGATTATGCCGCTGCCGACAAGTGCGGCCGCGAACGCAAGTCTGGTGACATATTCGCAGCCCAATGAGCCGAAATCAGTCATTGCAATTGATATTGATCTGGAACACCAACAATGAGCAAAATTCCGCATAATCCTTCGCTCGTTCTCAGCGCAAGAAGCACTGCGATCTTTTCGTTGCTTCTGCTTCTTCAACTTCTCTTTCTTCCGCTTCGAGTTTCTCCGGCTTTTCCTGCTGCTTCAATCTGCCTTTTGCCGGGCGCCTTTGCCCAGGTTGAGTCGTCGGGTGCTAGGCCTGCAGTCGAGTTTACCAAAATACAAGATCTCAATTCTGCGCAAAAGCCACTGAACAGACCGGTGCGCCAGAAGTGGGCCGTGGTAATAGGCATAAGCAAGTTTCGTGATCGCCGTTTGAACTCAGAGCAGGCTGCAGACAAAACGGCCAGGCAATTCGCCGCCTATTTGACAAACTCTCAGGGTGGAAGATTCCGTGCTGATCATGTGCGCTTGTTGACCAATGACGAGGCCTCTCAGCAGAGTATCAACAATTCCTTTGATGAGTCATGGTTAGGCAAGCTTGCCGGGCCCGACGATCTCGTAGTCGTGTACATTGCCACAAGAGCATTCCCTACCACTGACGGCAATAGTTATCTCTGTTCTTACAATTGCGCGATGGACAATATTTATGGCAGCTGTATTTCTATGCAGACTCTCATGCAGACACTGCGCAAAAACATCAAATCAGATCGTATTGTTTTGATACTTGAATCTTCCGGTAGCGGTGCCGCTGAACTTTCCGGGGCTAAGTCGCTGCAGGCTGCCAACTGTAATGTGGACCTGGAACGTCTTTCCCTCGGCAAAGGATTTGTGATTCTCTCCTCCAGCCGTCCGGATCAATTGAGCTGGGGAGATCTCTTCTCTGAGAATCTGATTGCTGCACTCAAGGAGAATGACGGTTTAGTTCCCTTACAGGAAGCCTTTCTGAAGACTCGCCAGAAGACGGAATACGATTCAGTCAACCGGGTTCAGGGAGGGCGCAAACAGACTCCTGTGATGAAGTCCGACTGGGCGGGCAACGACCTCATTTTAGGCTGTGCGCCGATTGACCAGACTACCGGCATACCTGATTCGGCGCGCCGCTTCATCGGGGCGGAGGCGCATTATTTGAATGCCAGCCGGGCGGCTCTGGCATCTGATTTTGCCGGGGCAATCACTGAATATCAACAAGCGATCGCGGCGGATCCTGCTTTGACGGATGCCAGGGCTGACTATGCCGTGGCGCTTTGCATGAATGGGCAGTGGAAAGATGCTGAAGTGGAACTGCGAAAGGCCATTGCTTTGAAGCCGGACGACCAACTCTATCTGACAAATTATGCACGCGTGCTTGATAAGCTCGGCTCCAGGGAAGAGTGCAAACGTATTCTTGAGAAAGCCTACTTGCTGAATCCCAGGGATCGCGTTGTGCTCATTGCTCTTTCCGACAAATGCATGGCGACCGGCGATCAGCAAACGGCCATGAAGCTCGTAGATCAGGCTCTTGTTCTTTATCCAGATAACGCTGTAGTTCAGGATCGCATGTCCTTTCTCTTGAGTATGCAGGGCAGAACGGACGAGGCGCTGTCCCATGCAAAAGAAGCTGTCCGGCTGGACCCTGAATTAACGAGTGCGCGACTGAAGCTCGGCACGCTTTATGTTTTGCGCGGTGAGCCTGAGACGGGCATAAAAGAATATCATACTGTGCTGAGCAAGAATGACTCTAACGCCGACGCGCATTATTTACTTGGAGAGGCGCTGGACAAAGTCCACGACGGCAAGAGCGCGGCAGACGAATTCAAGAAATTCCTGCAGCTGGCTACGCCGACTGATGGGCGTCGCTCTGCCGTGGAAGAACGGCTGAAAGCCAGCGAATAACCTGGCGGACAGGCAGCAGCCTGCCTTTACCTTGCGCGGGAAAAAGTATCACGCTTCTGAAGCACTCCCTTTATCTCTGTCATACCGGCTCCCCCGCTTTGCGGATTCTGAGACCAGGTATCGGCGTCGCTATCCAGTACCATGTAGAGACCGGGCTTGAGAAGAGCTTCGACATTGCACTCCCAGCTGGCATTGGGCGCGTTCCCCTGCCCGAGCGTACCGTGGCTTCTAAATGGACCGTAGACAGTTCCATCCTGGTGAACAAGCGTAATATTGCCAGGATCCTGTCCTTTGCCGTTATTCCAGTGGTAGTTGCGGATGTAGGTCACCAGAAGCGGTGCATCTATGGAGAAACAAGTAGGCTTGCTCGGCTTATTATAGACAAGATCAATATTGCCGTTATCAAATATCTTGCTGACCGGTTCTTTTCGAATAGAAGAGGTCAGATCCTGGCATTGCTCGGGAGAACGAGGCACAACCTTGATCCTGGCGTGTCCACAATAGTTGGAGCCCGCATTCTGCGCCCAGGTAGCCGGATCACTATCGATCACGGTATAGAGCCCCGGTTTTAGCTCAACCATTGGCTCGCATTCCCAGTATACGTTCACAACCTTTCCCTGGGTGGGTTTCCCCACTGTTTGCCAGGGGCCATATATTGTGCCGTCTTTCGCCTCGAGCGCTATAGTTCCTGGTAAGGCCCCCCTGGAGTCATTCCAGTGGTAAGTTAGAGCATACGTCAACAAAGCGGGTGAATCCAGCTTGAATTTAGTGGGGTTTTGGGGCTGGTTGAACACTCTGTTTATATCGCCATTGTCCAGAACTGTTTTCGGCGGCAGCAATGCCGCCTTTTCACCTGTCGTGTCGGATTTCTCGGAAGCCGATGATGGCAAAAGAGCCAGTGATTCGATGGGGATTCCCGTGCGTGGACGAGAAGGCTCCACGGAGAGGACCAGGTCATCTCCCTGCCATTTGCTCTTCATTTCAGGAGTCTGCAAGATCCCTCGATCTCTGAGGACCTCTAATTGCACATTCTCCTTCAAATTCTGGAATGCTTCCCCCAGCTTCGCCTGATTGTTCTTCATCCGCAATGATTCGATCAGGTAATGAGTGAAGACTCCGTTGGCATAGTTTTTCCCTTCCCAGGAGGCTTGATTCGGCTGGCTCGAAGCAATCACGAGTTGTCCGGTACCTGTGGCGACAGCCGCAGCATCTACATTGCCGCTGCGGAACAATCCTTTTGCATCGGCACTTGCTGCTCCGCTATGACACGCATCGAGAATAATCACCACCCGATCGCTGTGTACTCGTCCCTTAATCGTGCGCATGAGATCCTGAAGCGGAATTCCGGTTGCGTAAAGACAATCCACATTCGTATCGTGGGCGACGATGTAATTCATCCCTCCCACATCAAGGTCTGCGGGGCTGCCGTGGCTTGAGATGTAAATGATCACAAGATCGTCCGGAGCTGCAACTCTCGGCAGCCAGCGGTCTCCGATCATGGAGAGGATGTTTGCTCTTGTCGCTTTTTCGTCAGTCAAAAGAACGACATGATCGGGTGCGAATTTGCCTTCCTTCACCAGGTAGTTGAAAAATTCTTCGGCGTCTTTGGCGGGAGTCTTAAGATTGATCTTCTCGTTCTCAAACTTGCTTATGCCGACTACCAGCGCCCATTTGTCCTTGACCGGTCGATTGATAGGCTCGCTTTGCGTTTCGTTAACGGGTGAGGCGCAGTCTCCGGAGTAAGCAAACAGCGCAAGCCCGATTGCAAGCAGTACGATTATTGAGATGATGTTTGCCGTTCCGTTCATGGCGAGCAGCCCGCTGTTTTTTGCTAAATCTTTGTAGAGAGTTGATCCACGATCGATTTGAGCGCCAGTCCGCGCATTCGCATCTTCCGTACTTCCGCGGTGATTAGGTTCATGTCCGGGGAGTTTGATTCCAGCATGCCGTATAACTTTGATGTACTGATATCAATTTCAACCAGGTCTTCATGCCACTGATTGCAAAACGCAGGCCCGTTCCCCTGCTTCCCGCTGCCGTTAGCGGCGGTGGTCTTCTCCTCGCTCAACATCTGCGTATCCAGATTTTGCAGTCCCTTTTCTAGTTTCCTCAATGAGTACACAATCGATTCTATAGTTGCAGCTTTCGTGAGAAGGCTCCGTCGAAACAGGCTCAAAGGTGTTGCGGGGAGATTCTGCCTGTCGGCGTTCTGCTCTCCGGCAATCTGACTGGATGGAGGCCCTGTGTCTGCCGTTGCGGCACCGGGTTGAGACTTCAAATCATGCAATAACTGAGCTGTTTCCTCCTCCAGAGAGTCAAACTGAACTTTCATCGCCCCAATCGCCAGTTTCGCTTCGTTGAGGATCGGCATGCCGAGTTTCGAATCTGCGCTCAGAGCGGACATATTATCTTGAATCCTCTCGGTGACGGTCTTATCGCCGCCCGCTCCGCCGTCCAGTGATTTGCCTCCGCTTTCGCTTACATCAAGCGTGAAGATATTATTAGCTAGCGTTGGGGTTGCGCTGAGTTTTTGAATATGGAGAACCGAGAACAGTTTGTCGCCGTTAAAGAGTGACCATTCAAGAGGCAGTTTATTCTCAGCATCGAGAGCTATCCTCTGTACCACGGAATCAGGATCGCGCATGACTTCCAGAATGTAGGCGCGCTCGAGCCCCGGGTACGAAGTGGGGCTGTCCGTGACCATGCACTTTAAGTTGCCTTCGAGCATCTTCAGCACGGACTCGATTAGAGTGGCAAAGTCCGACTGCAGGATGTTATATCCATTCGGCGTTTGCAATAGCTTCGAGTTGGGCGAAAGACCCATTGTCATGCCAAAAAATGCGCCGGACTTGGCTCTGATTTTGCCATCAGCCTGACGCACTACGATGGACCCACTCAACGCTCCTGCGGAAAGCGCCTCGAAACGGACAAGGTTAGGGTTCTTGAAATAGAAACGTCCTGTCTCGGTTACGGGTTTGGCTTTGGCGAAGCATGTCAAAGAGCTGTCGAAGTGATAGTTCGGCATGGACTGAACTTTTTCCAGAACTGCCGTAAGAAATGGTTTCCCGTCTTTGGCCCCGGACGTGTGCACTACCATGCTTGCTGCGGTCTGTTCTTCTGCCGAGAGTGCCATTACCGGCAGTATCAGAGAAATCAACAGACACATGAGGAAATTTTGGATCAAGTACCTGAGTCGTTTTGCAATCATTGCCATTAACACCGGTTAAATGTTTGCCTATATTCCGCACTGAACATATCATCTTCTTGCTTTTGGAGCATTGATCACCCATTACTGACTTTATCAATGCTGTCTCGTCCCCGCCTCATGCCTTGTAGTGAAAGCGGTTGCCTGGTTTCTCATCCCTGCGGCTGATTTCGCCACTTGGCTACCTTTGCGGGAAATGGAATCTCGTTGTGATCTTGCAATAACGAGGGGCGTGTATTTGAAGTGCGCAATCGCGCTGTCCCATAGCCGCGTCGGAACAATCAGCTATCATCCATCTCTCGACGAGAAACAAATGTTGCTTCTGAGGCGTTGCACTCTCTTGGACCGGCGCAAGTATCACCAGCGTGATTGTCCATTCACCCAGTATTGCCTTCGGTTCCAACGCTCTTGCCAGTGGTCGAACGAGCTCGAATAATCATCATCACGCAGATCGCTACTGTCGATGGTATGTACCACTGGCGCATCTGCGGGGCATTCTTCACCGTTGTTGTGGACCAGCACCATACGGATCTTTCCTGTTTGATCCACTCTGAAAGACGGCATCCTGTCAAGCAAGTTGAATGGGAAGGGAGGCAGGCTATGCGGCATTACCAGGAGCGTGAAACTTTCGTCCTTTTTGCCATACTCGACCTTATATGACCCAGTCCTGATATTCCAGCCATTGTATTTTCCCTGCCACTTTCCGTCTGGAGAAGGAGTCAGATGATCGTAATACGGGTGTCCGTTTGTATGCTTGTGTTCTGACCCATAGCTGAGCTGGTATTTTGCGAACCACTCCACAATGCGATCATCGTTGTAACGATAACGCCAGGGACACAAGAAAACCAGGGAAGTGCAGACAAGCATTGCGCAAACGAGCAATAATCCGGTTCCGCCCAGTATCAACCTGGGACGGCTTGCGCCCTCCAACTCTGCTTTGCCCTTGTTCAACTTCAGAGCCCAGTCAATCATTTGTATTGAGCGGCTGACAGCTCTCCATGCAAACACGGGAATGGTGACAAGCGCGATTTCAGGGATGACAGAGAGGATAATTAGTAAAGCTGTGACGATTACCGTAACTAGCCAAGCTCCAGTGCGGGGGTGCTCAATCCGGCAAAAGATGTAGTATGCGCCACCAATCAGTGAAAACAGCACGACTGATAACGGCAGGAGCGCTATTGCAGCCATCGCTTGCGGACCAGGCGGATTATTTGCTAGCGCGGGCGCAGCACATGCCACGAAAAGCACGCATGTAAGACAGAGAGAGAACGCGTTCATGAACCCTTATTCCTCCATGTAATTTCCCAGTCATAGTCAGGCAGAAAATTGGCTCTGCTCCATCCCCATTCCTTCAACCCGCATTTTTTCATGGAGTAAGTGGAGCTGACCGGCTCAACTCCTTCACAACGCAAACGATAGGCTCCGCGAGATAGAGTCTGCAACCAGGGCCGGGTCGTGGTCAAGATATAGCGTGCGCTTTGCCTTGTCGCCTCCTGCCTGTAGTACAACTCAACAGGCTTTGTCTCTCCGGGTCCAAAACTCAGCTCGAATCCAAGTCGGTCACATAAGCTACTGATTGGCAGCGGTTCATTTGTACTCATCAAGGTAAGCTCGACCGGGAACGGCACTGGATGCGAGGAATCTACTGGCAAAGGTAGACCGAAGCCCTGTCTCACCGGGAATGGCCAGGGATTCTTGTATATGTAAATGCCCCGGACTTCTATGCTCTGAGCGTGGGCGGTCAAATATATCGCTTCTTCGGGAAACCTTACTAAAGGCACGATTCCGAGAGCGAATAAGAGCAGCACAGTACCAGGGCAAAGTGCCAGAATTGGCAGTGCTATGGCATGGAGGTTCTGCCTGCTCTTCGAGAATTTCACAGCTGGATCAACTCTCATAAGGACCTTCCCTGACTCATGGCAAGCCAACAGACGCAAGAGTTCATGCTTAAGTGCATGAACCTTCTCATGGACGGTGGAAGCAGGTAAACAGAATCGAAACTACAATACGTCTTCTCATGCGTCACTCTCTCCAGATCTGGAGTGTGTCTGAATGGCACCCGAAGTCCTTTGATATCAACATCCTCGCACCTGGAAATATTGCGGCAAAGTACTCAGTTCCCACTTTCAATTAGGCATTTCCCTAAAATCAGGGACTGACGAATTCGCTCCGGTTGAGATAGTATTCTTGTGAGGGACTTGGTTGAACCGGGCCGGATCGAATGACAAGACAAAACCTTAGCCTGATCAGAGTCACACTCGGCTTGTTGACCGGAGTTTTGCTGTGGTTGATCTGGCAGGCTATAACAATCAGGTCTCCTGAGGCTGAGTCAATCAACTTTCGCTATTTCCTGATTGAGCGACTTTTCGGCGGAGTGCAGGCAGCCGATGCTACAACAGTCAATAACTGGATCGGTCTTTTGCCGCTCGCCTGTCTGTTTGGTGTGCTGTTTTCGATTCTGAAGCCCTTGCCCCGATTCCTTACATGGATTTTTTCCATGATTATGGCCGGCGCTGTGGTGCTATATTGCTTTCAAGTCTACAAATACATCGTGCCCTGGGGAGGTCCGGTGATTGTATTCAACTGCGTTTACCTCTGCGGGACGCTCGTCTATCTGGAAACGGAGAAGATTGAGCGCAATCGCAATCTTGCAATTGACATGCAAAGGCAGGCAGATCATGAGCGCAAGCGGATAGCCAAGGATCTGCACGATGAATCTTTGCAGTCGCTATCGAGAGTTATCCGCCTGGTCGATAAGTTGCATGATGAAATCCCGGACAATCCGATTCCTCAGGAAGTCCGCGGTCGATTGGAGTCTTGCGTTTCCGGAATGAGAGGCATAATTAACGACCTCCATCCGGCAGCGCTGGAAGAGTTTGGACTGGCAGCCTCGCTTGAAAGTCTGGTTGAAGAATTCAGTCGTTCCTCGGGTGCTAAAGTGAATTTTCACGATGCAAGCGAGGGCGTAAGGTTGCCTGCCTTTCAGGAGTTGTGCATCTACAGGATTGCACAGGAGGCGATAAACAACATCGAGAAACATGCTGAGGCTTCACAGATGGCGGTGAGCCTGCAAAAGACCGAGAAGTTCTTGTTTCTCAAAATTGCAGACAACGGAAAGGGTACAGTCCGAAAGAAACGAGACTCATTTGGATTGCAGAATATAGCTGATAGAACAAAGCTGATTGGCGGACAGGTTGAGTGGAAAGCACCTGAGGAATTCGCCAGCGGTACCATGCTTGTCTTGAAGGTTCCATTGAGTGAGCGAAAATCGGAGAACGATAAAGGGATGGGAGGCAATGCAAACGGAGTTTGTTGATGCCGATCTGATGAGATGGGAGAGAAGACTGTGGCGCTAATAATTGCAGATGATCACGAACGCGAGCGAGCTTGGCTCAAGGAATTGATGAGCGCCAGGTTTCCAGAACTGCTGCCGATTCATGAAGCAAACAACGGGCAGCAGGCTGTAGAACTCGTCGCGGTGCACAAGCCTGCGCTGGCATTTCTGGACATCGAGATGCCTGTTCTTTCCGGGATTAAAGCTGCCGAGAAGATACTGCAGAACTCGCCGCAAACTGGAATCATCATTATTTCGAATCACTCCAATGAAATATGGGTTCGACAGTTGTGGAAGATCATGCCTGCCAACGGTGCTTTTGCATATGTGTTGAAAGATGCCAGCGACACACAGATCGTTGAGGCCACGCATTCCGTTATCAGCGGAGATTGCTGGGTTCACCCCCGCATACAACGCGTGCTTCTGAAAGCTAAAGCAACTGATGGCAGCACACTTTCGGACGGAGAGTTCGAAGTCCTCGCATACATATGTCTGGGACTCACAGATCGCGCCATCAGCCGTCGGCTTTATTTAACGGAGAAGGCCATTCAGGCGCGCCTGAAAGCAGTTTATTCAAAACTGGGAATGCCATTGCGCGGAGCAGCAGAAGACGATGAATTCAACCATCGCTGCCGGGCCATCAACACGGCTTTGAGAAAAAAGCTGATCAATCCGGCTCAGCTCGAGGAGTGGGAGTCATCATTGCGAATTGATCCGTTGTAAGGTCCTCTGGAAAAGACGCCTGAGTGCCTCAAGTATAGAGAACGCGTCGAAGCGGAGAGCCAAGCGCCGTCATGAACCAGTTGCATTTAGGGATTTGCCTAATTGCTGCTGGTGCGCGGACGGTTGGAAGCACTGGCTTTTGTTGTGATGATAGAGCTAAACCCTTTGGACAGCGAGGTGATGCTCATGAACCAGGTCCGATCAATAGAAAGCAATTCTGCCGCTGTTTCCTTGCCTCAGCGCTGTCCGCGTAGCATCGGGAGCCTGTTTTCGCTAGTTGTGCTTTCGGTGTTCATCTGCTATGCGTGCGCGCTTGACGAAGGTCGATTCCTGGAATTTGACAGTTTTCTCGAACGACAGGGCGCTCTACTGGCGTTGTTTGATAGTTTGCTTTCAACGGCGGCGGCAGCATTTCTTGTGTGGAGCATCCGCAATGAGAAACGGAGAAAAATATGGCTTGCCGGAATGCTCTTCACGTTAGTTGCGCTTGCCGCAAATATGGCTGATTATTACGGTACCTTGCAAGTCAGCCCCGACTTAGCTCTGGAAGTGAGCCCCATCTGGAACGGTCTTTTAAAATACACGGGGTTTGAGTTCGCTAAATTATACGGTCTCTTTGGAAAGATCTTTGTTTCTGTGATGGCGGGAGCCTGCCTGGTGTTCTACCTGAAAAATGTTCAGAGGCTCAGACCACGCAACCCGCAGCCGCTCAGGAGCCTGCTCTTTCACCTGGGTGAGGGCTGCAACGCTTCTAGCCAACGCTGGCTCCCTTTTGCGACGGTGCTTGCCTTTTACTTTGCGGCAGTGAACCTGTTTTGTTTCTACATTGCTTATGCCAATTCACTGGTCAACGACCTGCCGTCTCTCAGCCATCTGCCGCCGCTTCCCGCTGCCGTCTGTATCGCACTTGCACTGATTACTGCGTTGTTCTTGATTGTCACCCACGCCATACTTCGTTCCTCGTTGCAGTAGACGGTGCTATAGAATGCCGGTGAGCGTGCTCCCGTTATTGTCGAGTCATTCATGGCGCCGTCGCCAGACTAGTTTGGCTCCGGCACAACCAGTAGGAAGCTGAACCGTCTTGAAACGCTGGCTCGCGCAGAGCGACTTTGCTTCAATTAAATTGCACAGAGAATCGTGAACTGCCGAGCCAGCAGGTCAGCGCATGCTTTCAAGAAAATGGCTGATGCGGCCAAGAGCTGCGCCTATGTTTTGCAAGCTAGTTGCATAGGAGCAACGTATGTAGGGCGCTCCGGTCTCACCAAAGGCGCTGCCGGGCACAACCGCCACTTTCTCGTCAAACAACAAGCGCTCGGTCAATTCCTCGCAAGTGAGCCCGGTGGAGGCAACGCTTGGGAAAGCATAGAATGCACCTTTCGGCGTATGGCACTTCAATCCCATCTCGTTGAAACCATTTACCATGAGCAGGCGACGCTGATTGTATTGCCGGATCATGTTCTGAACGGCGTGCTCTCCATGGGCAAGTGCTTCGATAGCAGCTTTCTGACCCATTGTAGAAACGCAGATCATCGTGAAAGAGTGAATTTTCATCATGGCGCCAATCACGTCTTTTGGTCCGCAGGCATAGCCGACTCGCCAGCCGGTCATCGCGTATGATTTTGAAAAGCCGTTCAATAGGATGGTGCGGTCGCAGGCACCGGGCAGAGAAGCGACGCAAGTATGCTTTCCTTCGTAAACGAGCCGATCATAGATTTCGTCGCTGATAAGAAAGAGACCGTGTTTTCTGGCATAGTCAACTATTTTTTGCAGCTCAGGGGCATCCATGGTGCTGCCGGTGGGATTGGATGGGTACCCGACAAGAATCGCTTTAAGCCGCGGCGTCCTGACCTTTTCAATCGCTTCGATGGTCATGCCGAATCCATTGTCCGCTGATGTTTTTATGACGACCGGCACGCCGCCGGCAAGCAAAACGCAGGATTTGTAGGACACGAAACAAGGTTCAGCGACAATGACTTCATCACCAGGGTTGAGTATGGCTCGCATCGCCAGATCCATGGCTTCCGATACTCCTGCTGTAATCAGAATCTCGGATTCGGGATTGTATTCAATATTGTATAGATATTGCAGGTGCTTCGAGACGGACTGTCTCAATTCCGGCATTCCCCAGGTTGAGGTATAGGCTGTTTGTCCACGCTCGATGGAGTGAATTGCCGCCTCCCGGATCGACCAGGGTGTGGAGAAATCCGGCTCACCAACACCAAGCGAGATAACGTCCTGCATCTTGGCTGCCATGTCGAAATACTTTCTGATTCCGGACGGAGGAATTTGTTGAACCGTGTTTGCCACCGGGGGACGGCCGGCAAGCTTCTCCTTTTGCATCGTCATAGCGTCACAAGCAACCTCTTTTGTCTTGATTCGAACCTTCGTAGAGATCGTCGTCTTCTTTGTATCGTCGTGTCATGAAATGGGTTTCTGTATCGCAAACGCCATCAATAGTAGCCAACTTTTTTGCAACAAAGTTCCCGAGATCGCATAAATCCAGCCCTTGCACCAGGACTCTTAGATCCTTATGACCTGAGATCAGCCAGACGCTTTTCACTTCCGGAAAGCGAGCGATTCTACAGGCTACGTTGTCGAAGCCACTTTCTCGGGAGGGAGCTACTTTGACATCTATGAATGCGAGAACTTTCTCGAGACCGGCCCTCTCCCAGTCGATAATGGCCCTGTAGCCCTTGATGATGCCCTTGCGCTCGTATTGCTCGATTGTCGAGCAAACATCCTGCACTGATTGCCCGGTCATCTCGCTTAAGCGCTCAGGAGAAGTCTTTGCGTCACGGCTCAAAATTGTCAAGATTTCATCAGGTTTTACGTTTATCATAGTTGCTCAGTATATCATTTCAGCGCCTCCGACAGCCTTCAGTCAAACAGCCCTCTC
>Ga0364874_10008_pt2 | contig 49394 bp, 52 predicted proteins | sample ExccelAu500001D4_2_FD_206922 | JGI IMG/M metagenome (GOLD analysis project Ga0364874, IMG submission 206922) | Enriched cells from Trout Bog Lake Hypolimnion, Wisconsin, USA - BchlTB.Aug07.5000.01.D4 | ecosystem: Environmental > Aquatic > Freshwater > Lake > Hypolimnion/Profundal zone | place... | reverse complement strand
TAAAGTATTTCAGGGCCTTAAAAGGCGAGCTGGTGAGAGACAAGGAGGGCAAGCCTAAACGCAGTTTCGGCGTCTTACAGGATATCACCGAAAATAAACTATCAGAAAAAATCATTAAAATAAGCCAGGCCGAACTTTTGGAAGCCCAAACTATTGCCAAGATAGGCAACTGGACCTGGGATCTTACCTTAAACAAGGCCGCGTGGTCTGACGAAATAAATAACATTTACGAAATTGACCGGGAAGAGGCCTCAGAAAACAATTTTATAAAATTGCTTGCGCGGTATGTACATCCCAGCGACAGGTCGATACTAAAAGAACATTTAAAAAATATTGCTGACATCACCCACAGTTCTTACGAATACCGCGTAGTCACGCCCAAAGGGAGTGTTAAATACCTGAGTATTATCATAGGGAAACTAATGCGGCGGGATGATGGAACTGTGCGTAAAATTATTGGCACCTTGCAGGACGTAACTGAACGCAAGCAAGCAGAAATTGAATATCAGAGAACAGAAAATAAATATCAGCTGATATTAGAAACTATCAAAATGCCGGCAGTATCGCTGGATAGCAACTATAATATTATTTTCTGCAATAAGTATATGGCCGATTTACTTGGCTACAGCCAACAGGAAATATTGGGTTTAAACTGGGCCGAAAAATTTGTACCTGAAAACTTAAGAGGCAATACATCGGCGCTGTTTGTGAGCGATTCTTTTAAACCTCAGAACATTAATACCGTGATATGCCGAAACGGCGACCAACGCCTTATCAGCTGGCAAAACACCATAAGTTATGACGAACACGGCGAGATCAAAGAAGTTACCGGCATTGGCGAGGATATAACCGACAGGGAAAAGGCTACCCAGCAGTTAATATCCGCAAAAGAACAAGCTGAAAAATCATCGCACTTTAAATCTGAATTCCTTTCGATTATGAGCCATGAGATCAGGACCCCGATGAATGCCGTTATCGGCACAACAAATTTACTGTTAAGCGAAGACCCCAAACCCGAACAGATGGAATATCTGAACACTCTTAAGTTTTCGGGAGAAAACTTGCTGGCCATTATAAACGATATTTTAGATTATAATAAAATAGAGGCTGGTAAATTAGAGCTTAATAAAATACCATTCAATATTTTCCACCTGGCGCAAAAGATAAAGCAGTCCTTTTATGCAAAAGCATCGGAAAAAGGGCTGGAAGTTGACTTAATAATAGATGAAACTATTCCGGGATATTTAATGGGTGATCAGGTTCGGCTGGGACAGGTATTGAACAACCTGTTGAGTAATGCAGTTAAATTTACTCATCAGGGCAGGATAACTGTAAGGCTGGAGAAAGAAGCCGTATATAATACAAGCGTGGCAATTAAGTTCACAGTTACTGATACGGGGATAGGTATTGCAGCTGAAAACCAGGCAATAATATTCGATCCCTTTGAACAGGAATCGCAAACTACCGATAATGATTACGGTGGCACAGGGTTGGGCCTTGCAATCACAAAACGACTTGTTGAACTTCATAAAAGTAAAATTTCAGTTGTCAGCGAGCCTGGCAAAGGAACCACATTTGCCTTTTCGATCGTGTTTAATACTGCCAAGCATGAGCCCCAGAAAGACATTGCGCCATCACCTGCTGCAGGTGACATCACAACCGCCGATCTGCAGGGTATGCGCGTCCTGCTTGTTGATGATAACAAAATGAATTTACTTATCGCATCAAAATTCCTTAGAAAGTGGCAGGTTGAAGTCGATGAGGCTATCAGTGCAGGGCTTGCTATTGAAATGACCAGTAACAATAATTATGACCTGATTATAATGGACCTGCAAATGCCGGTAATGGACGGTTTTGAAGCCACCAGGATAATTAAGAAAACAAATCCCAACATACCGGTTATTGCACTCACAGCAGATGCCATGCCCGAAACCCATAACAAAGCCTTCGCAGCCGGAATGTGCGATTACCTGACCAAACCTTTTGTACCCCAGGTATTGTTTGAGAAAGTATCAAAGTATTATGTACCAGTGGAGGATTAGTTATTAGTTGAATGAGTTAATTGGGTTGAATGAGTTGATTAACTTACCCAATCAACAATTCAACAATTCAACAATTCACTAATTCACTAATTCACTAATTAGACCTGATCGCTTCCACCGGGTCCATACGGGCGGCAGAGTATGCCGGTATAATACCCGAAATTATGCCTATGGTGACTGAGGTTCCGATACCGATGATAATGTTTTTAACATCGAGCACAATCTTAATATCCGCTGCGGCGCTTATCAGAGCGGCGAGCCCATAAACTAAGCCAAGCCCTATGATCCCTCCCATTAAACAGAGCATAATTGATTCAATTAAAAACTGAAGTAAAATAAAATAGCTTTTTGCCCCCAGCGATTTTTGAATACCTATAATATTGGTGCGCTCCTTTACAGAAACAAACATGATATTGGCGATTCCAAACCCGCCAACAAGGATTGAGAAAAGCCCTATAATTAAACCTACCGTGTGCAGTACACTAAAAACCACATCCAGTTGATTTGAAAGTATTGTTGTTTTATTTAAGGCAAAACTATCGTCTTCGCCCGGCCGTAAACGCCTGATGGAACGCATTAATCCTCTTAACTCATTCTCCACTTCAACGTCGGTAATTCCATCTTTACCGCGTACTACAATATTAGGACCATAATTAGAACTTTGTACGTCAACCAGATTTTTTGCAAAGTTTAAAGGCAATAAGATCTCTTTATCATCGGTGATCCCCAATATATCGTTACCCTCCTTTTTATAAACGCCAATTACAGTAACATTGCGCCCCATAATCTTTAGTTGTTTACCAACAGCTCCGCCGTTAGGAAATAAATCCTGGGCAATATCATAACCAATAACAGTAACCGGGCTGCCGGCCCTTGATTCCAAACCAGTAAAATACCTGCCGTCTTCAAAGTCAAAATTCCAGGTTTTATCATGGTCTTGGGTGGTTGCGTCAATCTGGGCGCCGTCAACGGTATTGCTTTTATATTTAACTACACGGTTATCAATATTTATTTCGTATGACATAGCAAACGCGGTTTGACAACGCTTTTGCAGTTCAGCAAATTCCCTCAGGTTAGGATCCGGCCGCTGCATATATTTCCACCAGGGAAAATCATCCCCCCCGCCTACCCATGGCCATTTTTGGATATAAATGCTATTGCTGCCTAATTTGTTTACGCTCTTTTGCAGGTTGTTTCGTAAAGTATCCACAGCCGAAAAAACGAATATGATCACAAATATGCCGATGGTTACACCCAGCAATGAAAGAAATGTGCGCAGTTTATTTTGCTTTAAGGCATCATTGGCAAATAAAAAGCTCTCCCTTAAAAGTTTAAAAAATATCATATTGTTTTTTTTTGATTACACCGATTATATTATGATTTCACCGATTACGTTTTATGATTATTGAGGATTGATTATTTTAGACTACGGGTTTGCAGTTAAGTTACATTATTTTTTTAAAACTAATATGAAAAAACGTTGTAATCATTTTAGCACCTGATTGGTTTCAAAAAATAAAATCGGCGTAATCATTTTAATAATCAACGTAATCCAATAAATAATATCGGTAAAATCAACACAATCAATCGGTGAAATCTAAAAATAATCCTTACATTTGCGCCCTTGAAAATTCATATCTTATAACATGAAATTATCCCAGTTCAAATTCAATTTACCTGACTCATTAATTGCTCATACGCCTGCAAATACCCGTGATGAATCGCGATTAATGGTTCTTCACCGCGATTCAGGTAAAATTGAGCATAAAATATTCAAAGACATATTGGATTATTTTGATGACAAGGATGTTATGATCCTGAACAATACCAAAGTGTTCCCGGCACGTATGTACGGTAACAAAGAAAAAACAGGTGCTACCATTGAAGTTTTTTTACTTAGGGAATTAAATAAAGAGCTGCGGTTATGGGATGTTTTGGTTGACCCTGCCCGTAAAATTCGTGTTGGAAATAAATTATATTTCGGCGATGATGACCTTTTAATTGCCGAAGTTGTTGATAATACAACGTCGCGTGGCCGTACTATCCGGTTTCTATTTGACGGTACTGATGAAGAATTCCGCCGCAATGTTGAGATACTTGGTGAAACCCCGCTGCCAAAATATATAAAACGTAAAGCTACCCTCGAAGATAAAGAGCGCTATCAAACTATTTTCGCCAAGCATGAAGGAGCGGTTGCCGCACCTACTGCAGGTTTGCATTTTAGCCGTGAACTTATGAAACGCCTCGAACTTAAAGGCGTTGAATTTGCCGAGGTTACCCTGCATGTGGGCTTAGGCACTTTCCGCCCGGTTGAGGTGGAGGACCTTACCAAGCACAAAATGGATTCAGAGCAGTTTATTATTGAAGAGAAGCAGGCAAATATTGTAAACCGGGGTATTGAGCTTAAAAAAAGGATATGTGCGATAGGTACTACATCTATGCGGGCCATTGAATCGGCGGTATCAGCTAACAAAACGCTAAAACCCGCTAACGACTGGACCAGTAAATTCATTTTCCCGCCATACGATTTCAGCATTGCCAATACAATGGTTACCAACTTTCACACGCCCGAATCAACCTTGCTGATGATGGTAAGCGCTTTTGGCGGATATGAAAATGTTATGAACGCTTATGAAGTAGCTGTAAAAGAAAAATACCGCTTTTACAGTTATGGTGATGCGATGCTGATTATTTAATTTCGGATTTCGGATTTTCGACTTCGGATTTATTTTTTAGAGACAGGCCAAGCTTAAACTCCGCCCTCAAATGGGAGTGTTTAAGCTTGGCCTTAATTTCATTATTGTATTTTATCATCAGGAATTCGAAATTTGGATAACGCAAATTGACATCAAAGTCTGGAATGCAGCTATCCTAATGACTCAATGACTCAATGACTAATGACGCCCGAAATTACGCCATCATAGTTGCCGGGGGCTCCGGTACCCGGATGCAATCAGCTGTGCCCAAACAATTTTTATTGCTTAAAGGCAGGCCTGTTTTAATGCATACGATCGAAGCTTTTCACAATTCGAGATCAAAGCCACAAATAATCGTAGTCCTTCACCCTGATTTCCATACTTATTGGGAAGATCTTTGCAAAACCCATGGTTTTAATATAATACACCAATTGGTAAATGGTGGTGAAACACGTTTTCATTCTGTAAAAAATGGTCTGGATCAGGTCCCGGATGATGCTAACGCAGTGATTGCGGTTCAGGATGCCGTCAGACCTTTAACCAGCGGTCTTATTATCAACGAAGGGTATAAATATGCTGCAGCAAACGGAAATGCGGTCACAGCCGTTAAAAGCCGCGACTCAGTGAGACAGGAAGCAGGCGGCGGAACAAAAAGCTTGATACGGGATGAAATTTGGCTAATTCAAACCCCGCAGACATTTCAATCAGCACAAATAAAAAAAGCTTACCAGCAGCCTTTTAGCGCAAAATTCACAGATGATGCAAGCGTTGTTGAAGAAACCGGCACTGCCATACACCTGGTTGAAGGCAGCTACAGGAATATAAAGATCACTTTCCCCGAAGATATTGCGATTGCGGAATGTTTTTTAAACGGACGATAGTCCATAGTCGATGGTCGATGGCTATTCCTCTTCATTAGTGCAAACCAAATTAGTCCGGCTTTTTTCTGCCATGGACTATGGTCCATCGACTATAGACTATCTAAGCCCTTCTGATTACGCCTAACAGCAAAGCGATAACAGCAATTACTAAAAGAACATGGATAAGGCCACCGCCTACAGGGTACACGAAAAATCCTAATATCCATCCTATTACCAGGATCACGGCGATTAAATACAATATGCTTCTCATTTTTGTAAAGTTTTAGTTTATACTGTTATAAATAACCAAAACCATTACAAAAAGTTTCACTAATAAAAAAAACCCTGCAAAGCAAGGTTTTTTGTTGATCCTGACGTTAGTACTCGTCTTCGTTAAAAAAGAAATCGTCTTTGGTCGGATAATCGGGCCATATTTCTTCAATGTTCTCGTATGGCTCACCATCGTCTTCTAATGCCTGTAAGTTTTCAATAACCTCAACAGGCGCTCCTGAACGGATAGCATAGTCAATCAGTTCGTCTTTTGTTGCGGGCCATGGTGCATCTTCAAGGTGTGATGCGAGTTCAAGTGTCCAATACATATTTTCTTATTTATAATTTTCGGTAAATTTACTTTTTCGCAAAAGTATAACATTTTTAATTTGATTATCAATAATATTTTCAAATTCTCAAATACGCGGTATCCATTGATTTTCAGGTATTTTGTTATCATTTGCAATCTTCCTTGCTAATGTAAACAGGTAATCGCTCAGTCTGTTTAAATAAATTATCACTTTTTCGTCGACCATACTTTCCTCGGCAAGGTGAATAACAATCCGTTCGGCCCTCCTGCAAACGCACCTTGCAATATGGCAAAATGAAATGGCATTATTTCCACCTGGCAAAATAAAATGTCTTAATTCTGGCAAATCTAAGTTCATTAAATCCATTTCCTTTTCAAGCAATTCAATATCAGTCAAATGCAGATCCGGAATAATCATTTTGGATTTTTCAGGATCTGATGCCAGCGAAGAACCGATTGTAAACAGCCTGTCTTGGATCTGCTTCATTATTTCTTTATCGTGGCCTGCAATATCCTGGTCAATGATCAGTCCCACATAAGAATTAAGTTCGTCAACCGTACCATAACTTTCTATACGGATATGATGTTTGACAACGCGGGTACCGCCAATTAATGAGGTAAAACCCTTGTCGCCGGTTTTGGTGTAAATTTTCATTGTATTTCGAATTCGAAAATATTTAAATATCAGGAAGTCCTTAAATCAGGAAAATCATGGTTTTTACATTTTTTTCGAATTTATGATTTTGGTTCTGTATTTCAGTTTAGATTTACAGGAAAAATCGTTCGAAAGGCTTCAGATTTATCTTATCATAAAACACAAAGCTTTTTTGAACGTTACTTTACCAAAATCCAGTTCGCATGAAATTCATTGTTTTGTTCCTATTTTTAAATTTTAATAACGCTTGCGGTAATAGCAACCCACCCCTCCATAAAGGAAGTGTAGCCGGTATTTTGAGTGAAAAACAATTTAATGAATTATTCCCGATGCGTAACAAATTTTACACTTACGCCTCGTTTATAAAAGCTGCCGATGAGCTGGGCCTGGTAAAAGTTAAAGTAGTAAGACGCGCGGTATCGGTTTACCAGTTTACAAGAACTAACAAAAGCACTGGAAAATCTGCTATCGTACGCCAGGATGAAGACTGGAACGAAGATTGGGCCAAAAAGAAACCAGACAGCACCTATTTTATAGATTACAGCAATTTTTGCAGCGAAAAAGACGCACAAACCAATAAAAAGGAACTGGCAGCCTTTTTTGCACAAATTGCCCACGAAACCCGGCATGGTGAAGACGGCAAATACAACGACGGGCTGATGTTTATACATGAAAACAATACATCCTTGCCCTATACTGCTGATAATGATAGCTACCCTGCCGTTAAAGGTAAAAAATACTACGGCCGCGGGCCTATGCAGCTAAGCTATAACGGCAATTATGGTTATGCCTCTGATTGTATTTTCGGGATTAAAAGCATCCTGCTAAACAACCCGGAATTGGTGGAAACCGACCCGGTAGTTGCATTTAAAACAGCTATTTATTTTTGGATGACCCCGCAAACCCTGAAACCATCGGCACATGATGTAATGATTGGCAAATGGCAGCCAAATGCATCTGATAAAGCTGCGGGCCGCAGTCCCGGCTTTGGGATGACCATCAATATTGTAAACGGTAGTATAGAATGCGGCAAAGGCGAAAACATCTTCAGTATGAACGACCGGATTAGCTTTTACCGTTACTTTTTAAATAAACTTGGAGTCAGCGATCCAAACTGCGCCTGCTCCTGCGGTAAAATGAAAGCTTATTGATTTCGGATTTCGGAATTTCGATTTCGGAATTTTAATTTTTTTATGTTATTCAGTTGGGTATATTTGGTACATACTAAATCACAATGAAAAACCTGATACTTACCTGTGCTCTTGTGCTATGTTATTTTTTGACGTCTGGACAAACATTAACCCAAAATATCAACAATAGATTATTACAAAAAAAGAATTTAACAGGGACAGTGTTCAGTTTATCATTGGATGATTTTGACTTTTCTCCACTTTTTACGAATACTGATAACTCTGTGATTTACGGATTTATAGGTGACCATTACCAACGCATCAGGATTAAATTTATCACCGTTACCAAAAAACAATCCTCTCCTTATATCTATTTGGTTTATGGAAAATCGATGGTTAAAAATAATATTTGCGAATTTAAGGGTACGATTACAATCTCAAATATTAGAAAATATAAAACTATTTCATATGGGGTTGATGACGAATATAAAAATAAAGGCATCAAGGGCCAATATGCTATTTTAGGAAATTACAATTTTAGTGAAAATGAAACTCAACCTCATTCCGGGACTTTTAAGGGCACATTCCAGTCAAATTTGTATTTAGATAATAGCAATAAAGTCCACTATGATGATATTGATAATGTTTCTGATGGTTATACAAATAATCAGTTCATTGGTCAGTGGATTTCATATAAAACCAATATAATAAAAAACTGTAATTGGGGAGATTTTAGAATTCCTAACTCTGGTGATCTGGATATAGGAGCTGGAGAATTCTCACCAAATGATAAATATTTCAAGTTTGGTTGGCAATCTCTAAGAGATTTAATGTCGCCGAACAATAAAAAAGCAAAGCAAATTGAAGAGGCTGTGTGGTGGTAGTAGTTTGCCTGTCAAAATTTACCTCTAATCCCCAACCTCTGTTCCCTGACCACCAAAATATTCCTTCATCGGTTCAAAATAATAGGCCTTCCAGCCTGACTCATATTGACCGCCGTGTGGTGGCAAATTGGAATGGGTTAGCGTCACCAATGTTCCCCCGTCTTTATCTTCAAATCTAACTTCAATGATGGAATCTTCCTCACTATCTTCAAATTCGGTCGACCGCCAGGTTTGAACTATTTTAGTATTTGGTACCAGTTCGATATTTTTCCCTGATATATAACCATCATGCGCCGTAAAAGCGTCGCCAACTTTGGTGCCTGCGGTCGCGGTTCCTGTGTTCGTCATTTTTGCATGCTTTTCGCCATCGAGCCACGCATTATAAATTGCTTCTTTGTTGGCTGGTATAATGTCGGAAACGGTAAATGATAAAGCCATGGTGGTGATTTTTTTGTTGATTTAATAATTGACAGGATAAATTTACTGTCTTTTTTTAGCTTATGTAGCGTGTAAATACGACAACATAAAGGGTTAATTGCGACAAATGGTTGCCTGAATCAGAATTTAAGAATTCACAGAATTTCTCAATTGTTTTCTAATTACGCAGTATTGAGTATTTTTAGCTACTTTAAACCCCATAATGGATAATTACCCTTTTAATACCGTAGGCCTGTGCTCAGCCGATATAGACCGGTTAAACGATACCTATAAAGCGCTTAAAACAAAATTTCAGGTTGAATTTACAGGGCAAATTGATTTTCACTTACAACAGCTGGAAGTTTTCAGAAACTATTTTGCTATTGACCTGAGGGGTTCCTTTGTTATAAAACATTTCAATAACGACAGCTATGTTTTATTTATTGAAACCCAAACAAGACATATGGCCCCAAAAGGTGGCGGAATTTATGACAATTATGAATACCAGACCTGGGCGCTGGCCTATCTAAAACATGATTTTGGCCGCGTGCTGATCAGGCGGGAAACGCTTACCGACAAAATTATTGAGCTGATTCACCCTGTGGAGTTAGATTTTGAAGAGGACAAAGCGTTCAGTGATACTTTTTACGTTTTGGTGAACGACCGCGATAAAGCGGCTTCCGCAATTGACCGCAATTTCAGGAACGCGGTAATGGACATCAGGCATGAAGATTTTATTATCGAGATAGTTGAGCATACCCTCATTATCGGTACCCAGCAACCGATCTCGCCCGAAAAAGCCGTTTATCTGGCAGAGTTTGTAGCAAGGGTGGCTTCGATGTGCTGAAGAACACCAATACCATCAATAAAATCAAAACGATAAACAGTTCAGACTATTCAACCACTGCACTGTGCCTCTCCACCTTATGAATATTTGGATTGGCAAAGTCGTTTTCAATCAAACCATCACGCATACGTACTATGCGGTGGGCGTGCAGGGCGATGTCTTCTTCGTGGGTTACTAATATAATGGTATTGCCTTTGGCGTGGATATCTTCAATCAACCCCATAATTTCAATGGAGGTTTTGGTATCCAGGTTACCTGTCGGCTCATCCGCCAATATGATAGATGGGTTATTGATCAGCGCGCGGGCCACAGCAACACGCTGGCGTTGTCCACCCGAAAGCTCGTTGGGTTTATGGTCAATACGGTTGCCTAAGCCAACATTTTCAAGCGTTTGTTTTGCACGGGCCTGGCGGTTTACCTTATTTACACCGGCATAAACCAGTGGCAGGGCAACGTTATCAAGGGCAGTATTACGGGGCAGCAGGTTGAAGGTTTGGAACACGAAACCGATCTCCTTATTTCTAACCTCGGCAAGTTCGTTATCCGTCATGTGACTAACGTTAATGCCATTTAAAATATATTCGCCTTTAGTGGGCGTATCTAAGCAGCCCAAAATATTCATCAGGGTTGATTTCCCCGAACCCGACGGCCCCATCAGCGCCACAAATTCGCCTTTATTGATAGTCAACGATACTGATTTAAGGGCGTGAATAATTTCACTGCCAATCACATATTTACGTCCGATATCTTTTAGCGTTATTAGTGGCTCCATATTTTTCTTCGTTTGACTATAGTGACGGGCGTTTTGTTACAGGGAAACATTTTTTTAGTCCGAAAGTCGGGAAAGTCCGAAAGTCCGGAAGAAAAAAATCATGCTGCGGAAGAAACAATTTAACCCATATCCCTTCACGACTTCTTCCCCATCTCCCAACTTTTCTGTCTTTCCGTCTTTCGGACTTTACTGACTTTCGGACTTTTCCTACTTCAAATCAATCACTTTTGGCACAAGGAAATAATTTTCATCATGTTTGGGGGCATTCAATAAAGCCTCTTCGTGCGTGATCTCCTGCTTAACCACATCCTCCCTGAAGGCATTTACACCATTGGTCATATAAACCAGGGGCTCAACTCCAGTGGTATTTACCTCATTCAGCTTATCCATAAAACCAAGGATCTTGTTCATATCCACGATCATATCCTGCTTTTCCGTCCCGCTTAGCTCCAGGCGCGCCAGGTGGGCTATTTTATCAACTGTTTCTTCGTCAATAGTCATGCTATTCCTAATTTCTGTTTTATAATATCATGAACCTCATCGCGCAGCGTATCGGCATCATCCAAAGTTAAATGCGCTGTTTCAACGGGTTTGTGTACAAATATATTACAAAAACCCGGCCTGCTGCCATATTTGAGTCCGGTATCCCATAAAACTTTCCATGTGTCGATAGAAGTTACAGGGATAATGGGTATTTTCAGTTCTATTGCCAGCCGGAAAGCGCCGTTTTTAAAGGGGTACAAAACCGGCGGGAATTCTTCAGGTATAGTAGCTTCGGGGAAGATCACTACACTTATCCCGTTTTTTAAACGTTCGGCAGCGGTTTTAAATGCTCTGAAGGATGATATTTTACTTTCCCGGTTAACGGTAATGTCAATCGTCCTGAAAAAGAAGCCAAGCACCATATTGCTCAGCAGTTCTTCTTTACCGATAAAACAATGGTTGCTTTTTGCCGCTATGCAAATTGCCGAAACATCAAGATTTGAAGTATGGTTACCAATAATAATATAGGTGCGCTTCCAGTCGATCTCTTCTTCATATTTAATCCTGAAAAAAATACCTGAAATAGCTGTACTGCAGTAAATGATAAGCCTTCGAAACCTGTTGAGATATTTGTACCATGCCTTTCGGCGCGACAGGATGTATAAAACAGGCCATAACAAAATAAAAAAAAAGGCGACGCTATATCTGTAAAAATGAGTGTGAAATCTTTTTAGGATGAGCTTCATTGATTCAAAAATAGTAAAATTTGATTGAGTTGATCAGGTTAGATTGTTTGATTGTTTAGTTTATTGGCATTTTGTAGGGACGCAATACTTTGCGTCTCCCGTATGCAAATTCGTATTATGTCGGCCTTTACAATATTTAGAGACACAAAGTATTGTGTCTCTATGGGTGAAAACCTATTTTCTTACCGATGATATCATAAACCCTATCGCGCAAAGCATCTGCATCAGCCGGTGTAAGACTGGCGGTTTCAATGGGTTTATGCACATAATAGCGACAAACACCGGGGTGGGTGCCATATTTTGTACCGTCGTCCCAAAGCATTTGCCAGACATTTGACGAGGAAACAGGGATGATGGGTATTTTCAAATCGATTGCTAATCTGAAGGGGCCATTTTTAAACTCATGCAATATAGGCGGATAATCATCGCCGATCTTTCCTTCCGGAAACATAACAATGGAAGTTCCCTGTTGAAGCCTTTCTGCTGCCTTTTTAAAAGCCCGGTACGATGACATTTTACTTTCCCGGTTCACCGGAATATCAACCGACCGGAAAAACAAACCTGTTACCAGGCCCTCTGTTAGTTCTTCTTTTCCCATAAAACAAACGTCGCCATTCACCAAAATGCTCATTGCAGCTATATCAAGGTTAGATGTATGGTTAGGGCAAATGATATAAGTTTGGCTCCAGTCTACGGGTTGTTCATAGGTATAGCGAAAGAAAAATCCAACAAACCCGGCGCTGAAAAATCCCCAGACCCGCCGCAGCCGGTTCATGGTTTTGTACCGGCTGGGTTTACGTGAGCAATAATACAAAAAAGGCAGGAGCAAAAAATAGGTGAGCGCCACGCTCGCCACATACAGGTAAACATGGATTTTCTTCAATTGCAATTTCATCGCCATCAAAAATATAAAAATTACTTACTTTCGCCCCATGGAAACTGTTGTTAGTGGTATCCGTTCTACCGGGAACTTACACTTAGGAAATTATTACGGGGCAATACAGAACTTCGTAAAAATGCAGCACGAATATAACTGCTATTTTTTTATTGCCGACCTGCATTCATTAACCACCCACCCCACCCCTGCTGATTTGCACGGCAATGTAAAACAGGTGCTGGTGGAGTATCTTGCAGCTGGCATTGACCCGGATAGGGCGACTATTTATGTGCAATCAGATGTACCCGAAATAGCCGAGCTATACCTGTACCTGAATATGAACGCCTATTTGGGCGAACTGGAACGCAGCACATCGTTTAAAGATAAGGTACGCGGGAATCCTGATAATGTGAACGCCGGCTTATTAACCTACCCGGTTTTAATGGCTGCCGATATTATTATCCACAAAGCCACAAAGGTACCTGTAGGTAAAGACCAGGAGCAGCACCTCGAAATGGCCCGCACCTTCGCCAACCGTTTCAACAGATTATACAATAAAGAGTTTTTCCCAGAGCCGTTTGCCTTTAATTTCAGCGACAACCTCGTAAAAATACCCGGACTTGATGGTAAAGGTAAAATGGGAAAATCAGAAGGCGAAGGCAATGCTGTTTACCTTTCAGATTCACCCGAAGTTATCCGCAAGAAAGTAATGCGGGCAGTTACCGATGCTGGCCCGACCGCCGATAACCAGGAAAAACCCGTAGAGATCCAAAATCTTTTTGATATCATTAAGGTTGTGTCAACACCGGACACTTATACGCATTTTGATAATTTGTATAATACCTGCCAGATCCGTTATGGCGACCTGAAAAAACAATTAGCCGAAGATATTATCATCGCGACAGCCCCTATCCGCGAAAGGATCAATGATATTGCGAATGATGCACCTTACCTGCGGCAGGTTGCCCGTCACGGGGCCATCAAGGCAAGGGAAAGTGCTTCAAAAACAATTAAGGAAGTAAGGGAAATTATCGGGTTCAGGAGTTTTTAAATTAGTTTATTTGTCGGAATCAGTCCGCCAGATGGCGGATCAGAATTAATGAATTTTCAGAATTTTAAATTATTCAAGCAATTTTAAAAATCAAGCCATTAAAAATTCAAGTAATTCTGTAAATTCGAAAAATTGCGGTTCAGACAAAATATAGAAACACATGCATATTGCTATAGTAGGAAACATAGGCGCCGGTAAAACTACCCTTACTGAATTACTGGCTAAAAATTATGGCTGGGATCCCCTGTTTGAGGCCGTTGATAATAATCCGTATCTGGAAGATTTTTACAGCGATATGAAACGCTGGAGCTTTAACCTGCAGATCTATTTTTTGAACAGCAGGTACAGGCAGATTATCGACATCCAGAAAGCAGGCCATAATATTATCCAGGACAGGACAATTTATGAGGACGCTTATATTTTTGCAGAAAACCTGCACGATATGGGTTTGATGACCACCCGCGACTACAAGAACTACGAGGCTATATTTGATAATGTAATTGAAAATATTAAACCACCCGATCTGCTGATTTACCTGAAGGCATCGGTGCCTACTTTAGTGAATAACATCCAACGCCGCGGTCGCGAATATGAAAGCGGGATCCGGCTTGATTATTTATCGAAACTGAACGATAAATACCAGAAATGGATAAACGGTTATAAGCTTGGCAAACTGCTGATTTTAGATAAAGACACCCTTGATTTCGCCAATAATACAGAAGACCTGGCCACCATTGTGCAGATGATTGAGCGGGAAATACATGGACTGTTTTAGTTAGGTTGGGTTGTATTAAGTTGAAATAAGTTGTAAGAGTTGTAAAGGTTAAAAAACTGTTGACGCCCAACAACTCTTACAACATTTATAACTTTTACAACCTTTATAACCCTTACAACTTTTACAACAAATATGAACATCCTCGGTATCATCCCCGCCCGTTACGCATCTACCCGTTTTCCCGGTAAACCACTGGTTGATATTGGCGGAAAAAGCATGATCCAAAGGGTTTATGAGCAGGCAAAAAAGTGCATTCATTTATCGGATGTAATTGTTGCTACGGATGATGAACGGATTTATAAACATGTACATGATTTTGGCGGAGCTGCAATTATCACTTCGGCTGATCACCAGAGCGGTACCGACCGCTGTGCGGAAGTTGCACAGAGACATCCCCAATATGATGTAATCATCAATATACAAGGCGATGAACCTTATATCGACCCGGAGCAGATCAGCAAACTGGCAGCCTGCTTTAATCATACTGACACCCAAATTGCCACGCTGATTAAAAAAGTGCAAACCGAACAGGAATTGTTTAACCCCAATTCGCCCAAGGTAGTTGTTAATAACCTTTCCGAAGCTGTTTACTTTTCACGTTCCCCGCTGCCCTATATCCGCGGACAGGAGCCGCAAAACTGGTTAAACTGTTTTACCTATTTTAAACACATCGGCATTTATGGATATCGTGCGGATGTATTACAGCAGATCACCAAACTGCCCGTATCCTCCCTCGAAAAAGCTGAAAGCCTGGAGCAACTGCGCTGGATTGAAAATGGCTACCGCATAAAAGTTGCCGAAACGGAATTGGAAACTTATGCGATTGATACGCCGGAAGATTTGGAAAAGCTTATATTTGAATAAATAATTTTGATATGGTACAAACAGTTGTAACCCCACTAAAAGCTAACTTTGACATGGAGGTGGCCTTGCCCGACAACTATGTGGGCAAAAAAGTCCATGTGTTTTTTTATATTGACGAAGAGGTACAGAATACAAAACCACTTCTTTTACCTAAAAAGAAACCGTCCGATTTTTTCGGTACACTTAGCATTGAAGATGGCGAGAAAATGCAAGCTTACGTAACCCAAAGCCGCGACGAATGGGAAAGAAATATCTGATAGATACTAACACGCTCATTGACGCGCAAACTAAAAACATGCCTCAAAATGGGCTAAAGTTTCTGGAATCGATAATTGATGAGGATTTTACTGTTTCCTTTATTACCTATATTGAATTTTTGGGCTACAAGAATGCAACAAAGGACAGCGAAAATTTTATTGCTTTGGCTGATATGTTAGAAATAAACAAACCTATAATAGATACCTGTATTGCTTTACGCAAGGCACGAAGCATTAAATTACCTGATGCTATTTTAGCAGCAACAGCATTGGTTTATGACCTGATTATAATATCCCGAAATATTTCGGATTTTAATAATATCCCAAAACTACAGGTAATTGATCCGCACAGTTTGTAGTTTTGAATTTAAGCTGTAAACATTTTACATCAAAGTCAAATAGCCTTTGTTCAATTATGTTGCTTTAAATACTTGACATCATAGAAAAAGTCAATTCTGAAACGGAACTGGAAACATTTGCGATTGATACGCCGGAAGATTTGGAAAAGCTTAAAATAAATAATCCTTGATTTTAAACTATAAACCTTATTACAATGAAAGCCTTTAAAATTTTAGCCTTGCTTTTTTTATGCACGATCCTGCATTTAAGTAACGCCTATGCGCAACAGGATTATGTTATCAACAGAAATCACGACACCGTTTTTTGTAAGATTAAAGAGAATTTTTTTAGCGGAATTTTAAAATATAAAGTTTCAGGAGAACGTAAAGACAAAGATTTTGATGATGTAATTGGATATTTTTTGGCCGCTGATACCGCTACTTTTGTGTACAAAAAAATACCTGGAAGAATGTCCTTCACTTATGTAAAGTGGCTTGAAAGAGGCAAAATTAATTTATATGAGCTAATACTTACCTCCGGATACCGAAACATCACAAACGGATTTCCGGTAGGGAGCTTTGGAAACAGCGGGTCTGGCCAGGAGTCTAATAAATACTTGTATATAAGTAAAGGAACAGACTCTTTGATACAAATTAAAACCGATGCGATTTCTTTTAATAACATAGGTTCACATAAGGAACGTATTAAGGCATTTTTAGATAGGGTTTCCGACTGCGATTATGTGGCTACCGAGCTAAAGTATAGCGATTTAAACAAAAATTATGATTTCGATTTAATACAGAGTTTTATAAAAATGTATAATGATAAATGCCCCGATAAGTAACAGCACCCTAAATTTCTGTTCTCCCAGGGTCTTCCGCGAGAATCTGCGAGAACAGTTAAGCAATTGCACAGTACAGAAAGCGGCTATCGCATAAATTAGCCGAAACGGAGCTGGAAACCTATGCGATTGATACGCCGGAGGATTTGGAAAAGCTATTTAGATGAAATTACCTTGTAATAACAATATACCATCAAAAACATGAAAATTAACCTTATCGCTTTAACCATACTTTTAATGGCAGCACTTACCGCGCAGGCACAAAATAACGACCGGGTTATTACCACTACCGGCGATACAATAGCCTGCCAGATCAACCTACCAGTTTTCGGCGCTCCTAAATACCGAACGTCTGAAAACGAGAAAGCTAAAAAAATAAGGACCGACAGTGTAAAGGAATATTACACTGCAGATAAGTCTATCTGGCTTAGAAGAGTATTTTATAATGAAAAGGTATTGTGGGTAAAAAACAAGGTATCCTTTATGACGGTTGTGGAAAGCGGCAAAATTAACCTCTATGAGTTGATCACCAACTACAATAACGTAACAGTCACCGAATGGTTTGCTAGCAAAGGAACTGACACGGGCATCCTGATAAAGGATAACAGCCTATCGGGTAATAGAAAGAGACGTGATTTTGAAGCCCTCATTGCCGACAATAAAGCGGTTTACGAAAAATACACGGCTGACGATAAATTTCGGTTCAATAATATACGGAACCTGGTGCATCTGTATAACACCGGAGAGCCTTACAAATAGTCTGGCCGCGTTAAAAAAGAGAATAATCGGATTGATTTGTTCTCTGATGAAAAAGTAAAAAGACGGAGATGCGACTAAATTGCCTTGAGACTTATCTCCGAACGCAGGGTCCTCTGCGAGAGACCCTGCGAGAACAATAAAATTAAAAAATCTTTCTTTCGATTTTACGTCCCTTGTTAATTATATAAACATGTACAATAGTGATTATTTAAATAACGGAAAAACCGCTAAATAAGATCGTTTTCCCTATAACAATTCAACATCAAAAACCTTTTCCACAATTACATTTTTTTCAAGCCAAAGCCCAAAAAAATTCCTACTTTTGTATCCCGTACACAAACAATTTGTTCCTGCATAAAAACTGGTTCAAACACAACAAAATCATGACTAAATATATTTTTGTTACGGGCGGCGTTACTTCGTCGTTAGGAAAAGGTATTATATCTGCATCCTTAGCTAAACTGCTCCAATCACGCGGTTATCGGGTAACCATCCAAAAATTCGACCCTTATATCAATATTGATCCGGGCACGCTGAACCCTTACGAACATGGCGAGTGCTATGTTACCGAAGACGGTGCCGAAACCGATTTGGACCTTGGTCATTACGAGCGTTTCTTAAACACGCCAACTTCAAAAGCCAATAACATCACCACCGGTCGCATTTATCAGAATGTAATCAACCGTGAGCGCCAGGGCGACTTTTTGGGGAAAACCGTACAGGTTGTGCCGCACATAACGGATGAGATAAAAAGGAATATACGCATACTCGGCGAAAGCGGCGATTATGATATTGTGATCACCGAGCTGGGCGGTACTGTGGGTGATATTGAATCCTTACCATATATTGAAGCGGTGAGGCAGTTCAGGTGGGAAGTAGGCTCCAGCAATTCGCTGGTGATCCACTTAACATTGATCCCGTTCCTGGCTGCAGCCGGCGAATTAAAAACCAAACCTACCCAGCACTCTGTAAAAATGCTGCTTGAATATGGTATTCAGCCAGATATTTTGGTTTGCCGTACCGAACACCCGCTCAACACGGATATCCGTAAAAAGATAGCCCTATTTTGCAACGTGAATGTGAATGCGGTTATTGAATCGATAGATGCATCAACCATTTATGATGTGCCTTTATTGATGCTGAAAGAGCAGTTGGATAAAACAGTTTTAGCCAAATTAAAATTACCGCATAAAAGCGAGCCGGACCTGGAAAACTGGAAAGACTTTTTGGGCCGCTTAAAAAACCCGACCTCCGAAGTGCGCATCGGTCTGGTTGGTAAATACGTAGAGCTGCCGGATGCTTACAAATCCATCAGTGAGTCATTTATCCACGCCGGTTCAAAAAATGAATGTAAGGTAAAGGTTGAATATATTCCATCCGAACAATTAACGCCCGGCAATGCCGTTGAAAGATTAAAAGGCCTGCATGGCGTGTTGGTTGCGCCTGGTTTTGGCGAACGTGGTTTTGAAGGAAAAATTGAAGCAATTCGATATGTGAGGGAGAATAATATTCCGTTTTTCGGGATCTGCCTGGGGATGCAATGCGCCGTTGTTGAATTTGGCCGTAATGTATTAGGTTTAACAGGTGCAAGCAGTACAGAAATGAACCCCGATACCGCTCATCCGGTTATCGACATGATGGAAGAACAAAAGCAAATTGTTATTAAAGGCGGCACTATGCGCCTCGGAGCTTACCCATGCGACCTGAAAAAGGGCAGTAAAGCCTTTAATTTTTACGGAAAATCGCGAATCTCCGAACGCCACAGGCACCGTTATGAGTTTAATAACAAATATTTAAAAGACTATGAAAACGCAGGTTTAATCCCCTCGGGCATTAACCCGGAGAGTAACCTTGTTGAGATTGTTGAGCTAAAAAACCACCCGTTTTTCGTCGGTTCACAATTTCATCCCGAATTAAAGTCAACTGTTGCTAATCCGCACCCACTTTTTATTAACTTTGTCGCCGCTTCGCTGGCTTATGCGCGAAAGCAATAGATTTTTGTACGATACATAGAAATGGATAAAAATACGTTTACAGGATTATTCCTGATTATGATCATCATGGGAGCTTCGTTCTTCTTTATGAAGCCAAGTGATGCTGATTTAAAAAAAGAGAGAATAAAGGCCCATGCTGATTCGGTAAAAAGAGGTGATATACAAAAGCCTGCCATAAGCACAGCCAAATTTGCTGACAGTGCAAAAGCGCTTGCCAACAAACCGGTTGACTCAGCAATTTTAAAAAGCCCTTTTGGCGCTGCTACAGTTGGTGCCGAAAAATTCATCACCCTTGAAAATAAAGAGCTTATTGTAAAGTTATCAACCCAGGGTGGCAAGGTTTATTCGGTTGAACTGAAAAACTTTAAGACATTTGATAAAAAGCCGCTGATCATTTTTGAAGGCGACCACAATCATTTTGGTTTAAACTTTACAGCGGGAAATAATAGCATCAATACCGACAAACTTTATTTTACACCAAGCGCTAACGGGCTTCAGGTTACAGGTAAAGATTCCGGCTCGGTTACCATGCGTTTAAGCTACAGCCCTACCCAGTTTATCGACTATATTTACTCGTTAAAGGGCGAAGGTTATAAAGTCGGCTTAACAATTAAACCAACTGGCTTAGACCAGGTTTTAGCCAACAGCAATAGTCTTAACCTGAATTGGGCTGCAAGTCTGCGCAAGCAGGAAAAGGATATCGAGCAGGAGCGGCGGTATTCAGCGCTTTATTATAAAAATACCGAAAACGCAGATCATAAAATCGGCGATGGAAAGGATGAACAAAAAGAGATCAGCGACGAAAAATTGCAATGGGTATCATTTCAGGCCCACTTTTTTTCGGGAGTGCTGATAACAGAAAAAGGGTTTAATAAAGCGAACCTTGCGGTGACCATCGATGTAACAGATACTGCACATAGTAAACAAATGGCCGCCAGCCTAACTATGACCAGGAATACTGATGGCGTTTACCCTTTGCTGTTTTATTTTGGCCCCGATAAATACAGCACCCTAAAGGATCAGGGTTACGGCCTGGAAAAGCAGGTTAATATGGGCTGGGGACCTTTAAAATACATTAACCAGTTTACGGTATTACCGGTGTTTAATTTCCTGAAACAGTTCACCTCCAATTATGGCCTTATTATATTAGCATTAACGCTGATTTTAAAATTGGTTTTATCACCGCTTACCTACAAGTCGTACCTTTCGATGGCTAAAATGCGTGTTTTAAAGCCAGAAATGGATGAGATTAAAGCAAAGGTTGGTGAAGACAATGCTGCCCTTTTGCAGCAGGAATATTTAAAGCTATATAAAAAGGCTGGAGTAAATCCATTGGGCGGCTGTTTACCTATGCTGATCCAAATGCCAATTGTATTTGCATTCTTCCGCTTTTTCCCGAGTTTGTTTGAATTGCGCGGTCAAAGCTTTTTATGGATGCACGATTTATCCACCTACGATTCGATAATTACGCTCCCTAATATTCCATTCATCGGTAACCACTTAAGTTTAATGTGCGTACTGATGACGATTTCGACCCTGATCTATACCTATTTTAACAACCAGATCTCGGGCGCGACAGGGCAAATGAAATACATAGGCTATATCACTCCTGTTATATTTTTGGGGGCATTAAATAGCTTCCCGGCAGGTTTGAATTATTATTATTTCCTGGCCAACATGATGACCTTTTTACAGCAATACATTATCAGGTTAATGGTTGATGATAAAAAGATCCATGCCCAGATCCAGGAAAACAAAAAGAAACCCGAAGTAAAAAAGAAAACAGGCGGTTTCCAGGCACGTATGGAAGAAATGATGCGCCAGAAACAGCAGTTACCGGCTTCACAGAAGAAGAAGTAGTCTTTTTGTTGCAACGTTGGAATGTTGTAAGGTTGAAATGTTAAGACCTTACGTTCAGAAACATAAAAAGTTTAACCCGGTTGGAAACGACCGGGTTTCTTTTTTGCAATAAACCAGATGCAACATTCCAACTTTACAACATTCCAACATTTCAACTAATAAATTTAGCAAAAACTTTATTACATTTACCGCATGTATGCGATAGTGGATATTGAGACAACAGGAGGGCATGCCAGCGGCAATGGTATTACCGAGATTGCTATTTGTTTATTCAATGGTAAAAAGGTAACTGAGCGCTATTCCACATTAGTTAACCCGCACAGGGATATCCCCGTTTATATCACCGCTTTAACAGGTATCAATAACGAAATGGTGCGAAAGGCCCCTTCTTTTGAGGATGTCGCCGATGATATTTACCACTTGCTGAATGGTAAAATTTTTGTAGCCCATAACGTAAACTTCGATTATTCCTTCGTTCGCCATCACTTGTTAGCTGCCGGGTACGATTTACAGTGCAATAAATTGTGTACCGTAAGGCTTGGGCGTAAAATAATGCCAGGCTTGCCATCATACGGCTTAGGTAAAATATGCAGGCACTTAGGTATCGAAAACGACAGCCGCCATCGTGCTGCGGGGGACGCAGAGGCCACCGTGAAACTATTTTCGATATTGATGCAAAAAGATACCGGGAATCATATCCCCGTATCCCTAAAACAAAACTCTAAAGAACAGGTTCTGCCGGCCAACCTGCCAAAAAAGGATGTGGAGGTGCTGCCAAGTGCACCCGGCATTTACTACTTCCACGATGAAAAAGGTAAGGTTATTTATGTTGGGAAAGCTAAGAACTTAAAAAAGCGGGTTTGCAGTCATTTTACCGGGAATAACCCGGGTCCGCAGCGGCAGGAGTTCTTACGCAATATTTACCATATCACCCACCAGTTATGCGGCACCGAACTGATTGCCTTTGTGCTGGAGGCGGTGGAGATTAAACGCCTTTGGCCCAAGTACAATCGCTCGTTAAAACGTTTTGAACAATCCTATAGCCTTTATGCATTTGAGGACCAGCGCGGCTACCTGCGCCTGGCAGTAGATAAACACCGGAAAATGACCGGGGCAATTTACAGCTGTAATACATTAACAGAAGGCCGGAACATTCTTTTAACATTGATTGAAGGGTTTGAGCTTTGCCCCAAACTCTGCTTTATACAAAACAACGCAGAGCCATGCACCGGGCAAAATGGGGATCATTGCGCCTGTACCGGCCATGAATCGGTTGAAGATTATAACAAAAAAGTAAACGCCGCCATTGATGAATTAAACGACGCCCTGCCGACCTTCGCTATCCGCGATGCGGGCCGTACAGATGATGAGCATAGCTGCCTGTTGATTGAAAAAGGCAAATTTTATGGCATGGGCTTTATCTCCCATTATTTTGATGTGGACAATTTACAGCAGTTAAAAAGCCACCTCACGCCTTATCCAGGTAATGATTATATAAAAGGGATGGTTGCAGGTTACGCCTCAAAATTCCCCGAAAGGAAAGTAGTGTTTGTGGGTTAAAGTGATGGAACTTGGTATGTTCAAATCTCCAAATCGTAAATCTAAAACGTAATTCGTAAATCAAATCACTCCGGCCTTTTCAAGCTCCGCTTCCATTTGTTTTTGAACTTTCAGGGCTTCGGCTCTTGCTGCTTCAGCAAAATCTTCGCCGTTTGAGGCATAAATTATGGCACGTGATGAGTTTACAATCAGTCCGCAATCTTTGGTCATCCCATATTGACAAACATCCGCCAGGCTGCCGCCCTGCGCCCCTACACCAGGAACAAGTAAAAAGTTATCCGGCGCAAACTTGCGGATATTGGTAAATTCTATACTTTTTGTAGCGCCAACTACATACATCATCCGCTCTGGGCCGGCCCAGGTGTTGGCTTTTTGTATTACTGTTTCGTATAAATAACCCTCTCCCGTGTTCAGGTATTGAAAATCCTTGCTTCCTGCGGACGAAGTAAGCGCCAGCAGAATTACCCATTTACCGGCATAGTTCAGGTAAGATAATACCGTATCGTGCCCCATGTAGGGCGATACCGTAATCGCATCAAAACTCATCCCCGAAGCATTTTCGTCAAAAAAAGCTTTGGCGTACATATCGGAGGTATTGCCTATATCGCCGCGCTTGGCATCAATGATACTTAAACAATCTGTTGGCAGGTATTTCCAGGTATCAATAAGGCTTTGCAGGCCTTTCAGCCCACGACTTTCATAAAAGGCGGCATTGGGTTTGTAAGCCACACAAAGGTCGCGGGTAGCGTCGATGATCCTTTTGTTAAACTCCAGTACCGGATCGGGGTAGTTCAATAAAAATGCGGGGATCTTTTCAACATCCGTATCGAGTCCGACACATAAAAACGATTTTTTTTGTTTGATCTGATCTATTAACGTTCGACGGGAAATCATTGAGAGCGGCTAAATTTTGAATGCACAAAAAAACTAAAATTTAAGTTAAGTGTCATCCTGTTCAGGATATTTTTTTAAATAATTTGAATTTTTAAATAAATTGTTTAGAATTGCAATGTTTTCCGTTGAATTTTTCTTGCACTAAAGAAACAATTTAAAACTCCAGGTTATTTTTTACTAATTATTACATGGATTTAGATGTTGCATAAACAAAGTTGCAAAACAAATTTCTTTCATATTGAACATTCCCGGGTATAAAAAATAAACAGAATTTGCTTGAATACACTAAAGCGCTGCATGTAAACCGAAAGCTTAATACCCGGTAAAAGTGCAAATGACTTATTACCATTGAAAAACACATAAAACAAAAAATTTCTAATTAAAAATCCTTTTGAATTATAATTCTTAACATGTTTAATACAAACGAATTGAACGACAAACTCGTTTCTGAGTTGCGCGATATTGCGAAAAATTTAGGTGTAATTGAAGCTAATGACCTTAGAAAGGCCGACCTGATCGAAAAAATCGTTGAACAGGAACAGCTCATCGAAGCCGCCAGGCAACAGCAAAATGCTGTAAACACCATATACGCGCCAAAGGATGCCGTACCTGCCCAAGCTCCCGAAAAAATACGGAAAAGGATACGCACTATAAAAAATAGTAATGAGCCACGCATTGAAGTTCCCCTGGATGATACCAATTTATTTGATATGCAGGACGATGAACCTTCTGTTGACGAAGCTGAGGACATTGAAGCCGGAATCGTTGGCGAAGATGCAGAAAGCGGACAACCGGGTGAGGAAAATGGCAAAACTGAAGACGGAACTGCTCCGGTTCGCCCTCAAAAAATTGAGCGCCGGGTAAGCAATCAGGTCAGCCAGCAAAAAAATCAGGAACCACCAATAAATCTTGATTTTGATAATGTAATCGTAAATGAAGGCGTACTTGAAATTATGCCCGATGGTTATGGCTTTTTACGGTCATCTGATTATAACTACCTTACTTCTCCTGATGATATCTACGTTTCACAATCTCAAATAAAACTATTCGGCCTTAAAACAGGAGACACCGTACGCGGCAGCATAAGGCCGCCAAAAGAAGGTGAAAAATATTTCCCTTTAGTACGTGTTGAAGCCATTAATGGCCGCATACCCGCTGAAGTGCGCGACCGTGTTCCTTTTGATCACTTAACACCACTTTTCCCTTCCGAAAAACTGAGCCTGTTTACCGATCCGGGTAATTATTCGACGCGTATCATGGATTTGTTTTCACCTATCGGAAAAGGTCAGCGCGGTTTAATTGTTGCACAGCCTAAAACTGGTAAAACGATGTTGTTAAAGGATGTGGCCAATGCCATCGCAAAAAACCACCCCGAAGTTTACCTGATCATATTATTGATTGACGAACGCCCCGAGGAAGTAACGGATATGGCCCGCAGCGTACGCGCTGAAGTGGTATCCTCGACTTTTGACGAGCCTGCAGAGCGCCACGTAAAAATTGCCAATATTGTTTTAGAGAAAGCAAAACGCATGGTTGAGTGCGGTCATGATGTGGTGATCCTGTTAGATTCTATTACACGCCTTGCAAGAGCTTACAATACCGTTGCCCCTGCTTCAGGTAAAATATTATCAGGTGGTGTTGACGCAAACGCCCTGCATAAACCAAAACGCTTTTTTGGTGCAGCACGTAATATTGAAGATGGTGGCTCATTAACTATCATCGCTACTGCCCTTACAGAAACAGGGTCGAAAATGGACGAGGTTATTTTTGAAGAGTTTAAAGGTACCGGTAACATGGAGCTGCAACTCGACCGTAAATTGTCGAACAAACGCATATTCCCTGCTATCGATATTACAGCTTCGAGTACACGCCGTGATGACCTGTTGCTTGACCGCGATACTTTACAGCGGATCTGGATACTGCGTAACCACCTTGCCGATATGAACTCGCAGGAGGCTATGGAATTCCTGCAATCTCAGATACGTGGAACAAAAACAAACGAAGAGTTCCTGATCTCAATGAATTCATAATTGATTTCGCATTTCGGATGTTCGATTTCGGATTTAAAGAATATATAAATTAGCGTATGCATTTAAATTCAAAATAAATCCGAATTTCAACATCCGAAGTCGAAATGCCGAAATCTGAAATAAAAATAATTCCGAAATCGAACATCCGAAATCCGAAATAATCTTGATAACATCATGAGGATTCGCATCAGAAAACATTTACCGAATGCCATTACCTGTGCAAACCTGTTCAGCGGTTGCGTAGGTATTGTTTTAGCTTTCCAGGGCGAACTTGTTGCCGCTTCCTACGCTCTTTTTCTGGCTGCTATATTCGATTTTTTTGACGGGTTTGCTGCCCGTGTGCTAAAATCATTTTCGGGCATAGGCAAAGACCTTGATTCACTTGCGGATATGGTGAGTTTCGGGCTTTTACCTTCGGGCATAATGTATGAATTATTTTTACAAGCCCCGCAAATTGACAAAGTTAGCCATTATCTCAATTTTATAGCTTTCCTGATACCTGTATTCTCGGCACTAAGGCTGGCCAAGTTTAACAATGACACCCGGCAGTCCGAAAATTTTATTGGTTTGCCTACCCCTGCCAATGCTATTCTTATCGCTTCTTTCCCAATTATCATCAGTCATCACAACCACTATTACACCCCCTATTTATCAAATCCCTACGTATTAAGCGGTTTTGTAATTGTAATGTGCACACTGCTTGTACTTGAGGTGCCGATGATGTCGCTAAAATTTAAAAACAGCGATTTTAATAAAAATATATATCGTTATTTATTACTGCTGTTTTCTGCAATTTTGATACTATTTTTTAAATTTGCAGCAATTCCGGTGATTATCTTTATCTATATCATCTTATCAATAGTCCAATTCAAATTTGCAAATGAAGCTAAATTGAGCAGCCGGCAAGAAGATAAATAAATGCTCAGGATAACTTCCTAAAATAAAAAAACAAATGACAAAGTTCCAGGCTGAAATAGACGTAATGCCAAAAAAAGAAATACTTGACCCACAAGGGAAAGCAGTAACAGGAAGCATGAAAAACCTGGGCCTATCCGAAATACACAATGTGCGCATAGGTAAACACATAACCCTGGAAATTGAGGCCGATAACGCCGAAACCGCGCATAATAAAGTTGACCAGGCCTGCAAGAGCTTGCTTGCAAACCTTATTATGGAAAGCTATAGTTTTACTATTTCAGAGATCAGAGCTTAGAGACCAGAGTTTAGAGATTAGAGGTTGGGCAGAACAAACTAACCTCTGATCTCTTCTATATAAATAAGTTATCCACCAACTGGCTGACGTCTTTGTAGCTTCTTTCGGACTTTCGGACTTTACTGACTTTCGGACTAAATTCTAACCTCAAATCTCTAACCACCAACTTCCAACTCCGCTTTAATTTTGATGAGTGTAGTTATGTTGTTTAATACTACGGACTTTACATTTTCAAATTTGACAATAAGCAATTCCGGATCAGGGGCACCTGCTTTAGCCATTAATTCAACTTCCTGTATTGCCGCCTGACTTAAGGGCATCCCGAAAAAACCAAGATTGGGCTTTAATTTGTGCGAAGACTGGTAGGCAATTGTCCATTCTTTTTCAGCAATAGCCGTAGTGATCATCTGCAGCAATTCAGGTGTATGCTGCAGAAACATATCAATCGACTCAATAATAAACTCGTTACTGCCATCGGCAATATCATATAAAAACGAAAGATCAAGATCCTGATCAGGCAAAATATGGGACATAAGAAGGGTTTATAAATTTCAAAATTATAACTTTTTTACGTTCAAGTTATCTTTAAGTTCGTTTTTGAGCTGTAAAATATTTTTATTTATTATTGGATGAATTAATCCCGGCGCAATTTCAGCCAGAGGCTCTAATGTAAACCGCCGTTTATGCAGTTCGGGATGGGGAATAATCAGGTCTATTTCATTGATTATGGCCCCTCCATAAAACAAAATATCGATGTCAAGGGTACGCGAACCCCATTTTTCTTCACGCAGCCTGCCCAAAACATTTTCTATATGCAGTATTTTTTTTAGAATTTCCGGTGCCGGAAGGTCGGATTGCAGCATAACTACCTGGTTAAGGTAATCCGGGGCATCCGTTTTACCCCATGACTGCGTTTCATACAGCGACGATGCTTTTAACACAGGGGCTATGTCGCTTTCAATGCGGGCAATTGCCTGTTTAAGGAACAATTGCCTGTCGCCGAGATTGCCTCCCAATAATAAAAAAACGTCAACCATGTTGTAACAAATATTATAGACAAAGCTCTTAATATTATACCGTATTGAATTGCTAAGTTTGCATAGATAAAAGATTTATAACATTTAATGAAACAATTCTTCAAATTTGTCTTCGCCAGCATGGTGGGGTTTCTGTTAACAAGTATCATAATATTCATAGTTGTTTTCCTTCTGATCGCTGCCCTGGTAGAAGCCGGCAGTGAAAAAACCGCTGAGGTTGAGCCAAATTCAATTTTACAAATATCGCTGAATTACCCGGTTACCGAACGTACCCCGAATAATCCATTATCAGCCTTAGGCTTTTTGGGGATCGACGGGGATAAATCTATCGGCCTTAATGATATTTTGGCTAACATCAAAAAAGCAAAAACCGATCCTGATATTAAAGGCATTTATCTTGAAGAAAGTGACGTACCAATTGGTGAAGCAACCGCCGAAGAGATCCGCAATGCGCTCATTGATTTTAAAAAATCAGGAAAATTCATCGTCGCCTATTCCGAAATTTATACCCAGGGCTTTTATTACCTGGCCTCGGTAGCGGATAATGTTTATATTAACCCAAAAGGTATTTTCCTGCTCCATGGTTTTAGCCAGGAGATCACCTTTTTAAAGGGCGCCCTTGATAAATTAGGCATTGAAGCACAGATAATCAAGGTAGGTACCTATAAAAGCGCTGTGGAGCCTTATTTCCTCACTAAAATGAGCCCGGCCAATCGTTTACAGGTTAATTCCTACCTGGGTTCGCTGTATGATCATTTTTTGAGTGGCATAAGCGCGAGCCGGAATATCAGTAGGGATTCTCTATTTAATTATGCCAATGAATTAAAGGTCCGCCTCCCCGAAGATGCATTAAAATACAAACTGGTTGACGGTCTGAAATATAAAGATGAGGTTTTAGCTGACTTGAAACAGCGTACCGGAATAGATTCCAAAGACGACCTTAAAAGCGTTGAATTGGGCGAGTACACCAAGAGCGAGACTAAAAAGGATGACAGCAAAAAGGAATCAAAAAACCGGATTGCAGTCGTTTATGCCTCGGGTGAAATTAATGGCGGCGATGGCGATGACAACACTATAGGGTCTGAGCGGGTTTCAAAAGCCCTGCGTGAAGCCAGGCAGAATGATAATGTAAAGGCGGTAGTTTTCCGGGTAAACTCACCGGGTGGCAGTTCGCTGGCATCTGATGTGATCTGGCGCGAGGTAATGCTGACTAAAAAAGTAAAACCTATTATTGTTTCCATGGGTGATTATGCAGCATCAGGCGGGTATTATATCTCCTGCGCAGCGGATTCTATTTTTGCCGAACCCAATACACTGACTGGGTCTATAGGTATCTTCGCTATCCTGCCCAATATGCAAAAGCTTTTTAACGATAAGCTGGGCATTACTTTTGATGGTGTAAAAACCGGCAAGTATGCCGACCTGGGTAATATTAGCCGACCTTTAACCCCCGAAGAAAAAGCTATTCTGCAAAATGAAGTTGATCACGGTTATGATGATTTTACAAAAGCAGTAGCCGCAGGGCGTCATAAAACACAGGCATATATCAACAGCATTGGCCAGGGCCGCGTGTGGACCGGCGAACAGGCCATAAAAAATGGTTTGGTTGACCGCCTCGGCAATATCAGTGATGCTATAAAATCAGCCGCAAAAATGGCGAAGATCAAAAATTACAAACTGGTAGCCTACCCCGAACAAAAAAGCATATTCAACAAGTTTGGCCAAAGTTTAAGTGCCGAAATGAAAATGCACTTTGTAAAATCGGAGCTTGGCGACAATTTTAAATACTACGAGCAAATAAAAGACGTAACTCAAATGATGCGTACCCCGCAAGCCAGGTTGCCTTATGATATTGTGATAAATTAGGGTTGAAATAATATTTTGAATGGAAAGCCGCCTTGTTATGGGTGGCTTTTTTGTTTGCAAAATGTTATAAAATGAGAATAGTTCTCATATATGATAACTAAATTCAAATTAAATCGTATATTTGGTTATAAAATGAGTAATTTTCTCATAAAAAAGTCATGCTAATCGAATTCACAGTCGGGAATCATCTATCTTTTAAGGACAAAAAGACGCTAAGTCTTGAGGCTTCTTCCATAAAGGAGTTTGAAGACAACACTTTTAACGCGGGTAATTATAACCTGTTGAAAAGTGCTGTAATTTATGGGGCCAATTCGAGTGGCAAGAGCAATTTGATAAAGAGTTTTGCCACTATGCGAAGTATTGTGCAGGAGTCGGCAAAAATGTCTTCTAAAGATAAAATTGAAGTTAAGCCGTTTTTGCTAAATACAGAAACAGAGAACATGCCTTCATATTTTGAGATTCTAATCCTTATTGATAATATTAGATACAGGTATGGATTTGAAGCAGATGAAAATATAGTTCATACAGAATGGCTTTTTAAACGTAAGTTGAAATCTGAAACACTTTTATTTATCCGGGATAAAGAAAAAATCGAAATTACTAAGGAATTTCAGGAAGGGAAGGGGATAGAAGAAAGAACACGTGACAATGCTTTGTTTCTTTCGGTCGTGGATCAATGGAATGGTGATATTGCAAAAAAAATAATAGGCTGGTTTAGCGGGGCGGTAGATATTTTATCGGGATTATCACATGATGATAATAAACTCCTTACAATTGCGCTTAACAAATCTTCAAATCTTAAAGGTTACCTCAACAACATCATAAATCAGCTTGATTTAGGCTTTAAGGAATTTAAAGTAGATCGGGATAACAAAGAAAATCTTGCTTCTGTATTCACCAATCACAATAAATATGATAGTATCGGAAATGTAATAGATAGCCGTTGGTTTGACCTTAGTGCAGAAGAATCATCAGGAACAAATAAAATATTTGATCTTGCCGGACATATTTCAATTGGATTACTATTTAATAAGGTTATTTTTATTGATGAACTTGACGCAAAGTTACACCCGTTGTTAACATTAGGAATAGTGAAGCTCTTTAATTCTCCAGAATATAATGTCAGTAATTCACAGCTTATTTTTGCAACACATGACACCAATCTGTTGACTTACGGTGAATTTAGACGCGATCAAATATATTTTACCGAAAAGAATCAGTTTGAAGAAACCGATTTATATTCTTTAGTTGAATTTAAAGATACAAACGGAATAAAAACCAGGAATGACAGATCATTTGAAAAAGACTACATAAAAGGCCGTTATGGCGCAATCCCATTTATTGGAGATTTCTCTAATTTATTAAGTAATGACGCGGGTAGCGAAGATTGATAATTCGATCAAAAAGCGGTTGGCCCGTAAAGAGCAATCCAGGAAAATCGAATCCAGGAGAGCAAGGGCTTATTTTCTAATTATTTGTGAAGGAGAAAAAACGGAACCCAATTATTTTATTGGATTAAAAAAAGATTTGCCAAAAGGAACATTGGTTATAGCCGATATGACAATTGAAGGGACTGGCAGAAACACGGAAAGCCTTGTCGATTTCACCTTAAAGTACAGAAAAAAATCAAATCAAAAGTTCGACAGAATATGGGCTGTATTTGACAAGGATGATTTTACGGATGAACAGTTTAATAATGCAATTATTCGTGCAGAAGACAATGGAATACGTTGTGCATGGTCTAACGAAGCGTTTGAATTGTGGTTTCTACTACACTTCCAATTCGTGAATACCCCAATGTCACGGGATGATTATCGGTCATTTTTAGAAAGGGAGATGAATAAGGTTTCCAAAATTGACTATACTTATAAAAAGAACGACGTTAATACTTATGCTACACTTAAAGAACATGGCGACCAAAAGCAGGCAATCGCATGGGCAAAAGCGTTAAAAGCGCAATTTAATGATGGTAAACATGCAACTCATAATCCTTGCACACTGGTTTATTTATTGATTGAAGAATTGTTCAATCCCGAAAAAGTGCTTAATCCCTAAAAATCTTCTTTCACAAAATAACCTCCAACAAATTCCCCCATTACCACCCGCTTTTGTATTTTTACACCTTCAATTAAACGATGGAAAATAAACCCATAGCCCGTAAGCTTCGACTGTTATCGCAACTGATGGAGCTGCATGACGAAAACCCGTTTAAAATACGGTCGGTTGCCAATGCTGCCTTTAAGGTGGATAAGCTGCCCTACCCTGCCGCCGGTAAAACTTTTGAAGAACTGGAGAAAATTGACGGCATTGGTAAAAGCATAGCAGCAAAAATCACCGAACTGCTGCAAACCGGCGTTATTGCCGAAATGGAAACATTACTTGCCCAAACTCCCGTCGGCGTTATTGATATCATGGGCATTAAAGGCATAGGTCCTAAAAAAGTGGCCATCATCTGGCGTGAACTTGGGATCGAAAACATTGGCGAACTTTATTATGCCTGCAACGAGAACCGACTGGTGGAGGCAAAAGGTTTCGGCCTTAAAACCCAGGATGATATCCGCAAGGCCATTGAGTTTAACATAGCCAGCAATGGTAAATTCCTATACGCCCAAACCGAACCTGAAGCCAGGGAACTGTTGCAAAAAATAAAAAATATTTTACCGGGTGCGTTGCTTGAATTTGCGGGCGAGTTTCGCAGGTGTTGCGAGATCATCAGTAAACTGCTTATTGTAGCAGGTTCAAATGATTTATCAAATGCTATAAGCACATTAGCGCAATCGGATCTTTTAGCGGATATTAAAGCTGATGAAAACGGTATTACAGGCAAACTGGCAAACGGACTGGAAACCGAAATAGTTTGCATTGACCAAAAGGATTTTTATAAAACATTATTTATACAAACCGGCGACGAAGCCCATGTACAAGCGGTTTCAGCCCGTACAAATGGCGAATTACAGCAGCCGGGGAGCGAAGAAGCCATTTATAAAAACGCCGGTTTAGCCTTTATTGCGCCTGAATTGCGTGAAGGGGATTCATTTATTGAAAAAGCAGCAAACAATACCCTTCCCAACTTAATTGCTTATAGCGATCTTAAAGGCAGCTTGCACAACCATAGTACCTGGAGCGACGGCATAAATACCGTTGAAGAAATGGCCCTTTACTGTCGTGATGTATTGAAGCTGGAATACCTGGGTATGTGCGATCACAGCAAAAGTGCTTTTTACGCAAAAGGTTTAAGTATTGAAAGCGTATTGCAGCAACAGGAAGAAATTGATCATTTGAATAAAAAACTCAACGGCTTCCATATTTTTAAAGGAATAGAATCGGATATTTTGTATGATGGCTCGCTGGATTACCCGGACGAGATCTTGAAACGTTTCGATTTCATCGTTGCTTCGGTGCATTCTATCCTTAAAATGGATGAAGAAAAAGCCACTTCGCGCCTTATTAAAGCCATCGAAAACCCCTATACAACTATACTCGGGCACCCAACCGGCAGGTTATTGCTGAGCCGCAAGGGCTACCCTATTGATTATAAAAAAGTAATTGACGCCTGCGCGGCAAATGAGGTAGTGATTGAGATAAATGCCAACCCGTTGCGGCTCGACCTCGATTGGCGCTGGCATCAATATGCCCTTGAAAAAGGGGTTTGGTTATCCATTAACCCGGATGCGCACCGCAGGGAAGGCTTTTTAGATATGCATTATGGTATATTAGCAGCGCGAAAAGGCGGCTTATACAAGGAAAAATGCCTGAATGCATTATCATTGCAGGAAATAGGTTCTTTTTTTGGGAAGAAAAGGCAGAGATCAGAGGTTTGAGATTAGAGATTAGTTGAAAATCGGGTACCGGATGTTAATGATCCCCAACTAATGACCAATGAACCAGTGAACTAATGAACAAATGAACTTAATAGATAAAGTACGATCCATACAAGCAGAACAAAAAAGGCCGTCGGTACTGGTAATCGGTGATCTGATGATAGACCATTATATCTGGGGTAGCGCCACGAGGCTTTCGCCGGAAGCTCCGGTGCCTATCGTAAATGTAAAAAATGAATCGACTACCCTGGGTGGTGCAGGTAATGTTGTACAAAACCTGGTAGCACTTGGGGCAAAGGTTACTGTTGCTGGGGTAATCGGAAACGACGCTGCCGGTATTCAGCTTATTGAAATAATGGAAAGCGAAGGTGTTAAGACCAATGCCATTATAAAGGATAATTCGCGCTCTACTACAGTTAAGACCCGCATTTTGGTGGGAAGTCATCAACTGGTAAGAGTTGACCGTGAAGTTACCGACGCTGTTTCGCGGGATTTAGAAGATGAACTTATTGAAAAGCTAAGCGCAAATATTGAAAGTGCCGATATTGTACTTTTATCTGATTACAACAAAGGCTTATTTGCACCAGGGCTTACCCAAAGGCTGATAAAGATCGCGAACGAACATAATAAGAAGGTAGTTATTGATCCGAAAGGGTTAAACTATGAAAAATATAAGGGTGCTTATATTATAAAACCCAACCGTAAGGAACTGGCCGAGGCATCTAAAACCGAAAAAATAAGTAATATCCATGACCTGCAAAGTGCAGCCAAAACCATTTTCCTGCAAACAGAAACGGCCTATTTGATTGTTACCCTGTCAGAAGAAGGAATGGCTATTATTACAGAACAAAGCAGTATATTGTTGCCTGTAAAAGCTACCGAAGTGTTTGATGTTACCGGCGCAGGTGACACGGTGATAGCTACCATAGCCTATTTTATAGCTTTGGGTCTGCCCGTTGAAGAAGCCTGTGAGCTGGCCAACCATGCCGCCGCTATTGTGATTCGCCATGTAGGCAGCGCAACTACAACAATTGATGAAATTATAAAAGATATGGACGGGTATTAAGCTTAGTCATTAGGTCATTGGTCATTGGTCATTTTTTCAAGTCTCTCCGCCAATGGGCGGAGGAGATTTAGAGGGGGCTTGGTCATTAAGTCATTGGTTTTTTTAAGATCAAAAAAGTAATAATTCCGAAATTGAAATTCCGAAATCCGAAATAAAAAAATGGTTATTGAAGAACTAAAGGCACATCAGGAGGTTATACAAAAAGTAATCGACACGCTTGGCGACGATATTGAAACTGGGTGTGAGTTGATCACTTCTGCTATAAAAAACGGGCATAAGGTATTGCTTGCAGGAAACGGCGGCAGCGCTGCGGATGCACAGCATATCGCGGCTGAACTGAGTGGCCGCTTTGTTAAAGAGCGTAAGGCGCTTCCGGGTATAGCATTAACAGTTGATACTTCGGCATTAACTGCGATCGCCAATGATTATGGTTATGACCGGGTATTTTCGCGGCAGATTGAAGCTTTTGCACAGCCTGGTGATTTATTTATCGGCATTTCAACCAGCGGTAACAGTCAGGGGATATTGAACGCCTTTGAAGCAGCAACAAAAATTGGCTGCAAAACCCTGGGACTTTCGGGCAGGAATGGTGGTAAGATGAATGGCCTTTGCGATTTGAATATTATTGTGCCCTCACAGGTAACTGCAAGGATCCAGGAAATGCATATATTAATTGGTCATATACTTTGCAAGGCTGTTGACGAGTTATTTTAAAATCCACCAACAGACTTACGAAGTCTTCGAGACTTCGTAAGTCTAAAGATTTAACTAATGAGAACCGACATAGAAAAGACACTTTTAGATAAAATACGCGACCTGCCTTTGCTTAAAAGCGCGGTTTCCGGCTGGCAAAAAGAGGGCAAAAAGGTGGTTTTCACAAACGGTGTATTTGATCTGCTGCATATCGGCCACATCACCTATCTGGCAAAGGCTTCGGAACTGGGCGAAAAACTGGTCATCGGTCTAAATTCTGATAGTTCAGTGAAAAGGATAAAAGGTGAAGGCCGGCCGGTGAACGATCAAAGTAACCGCGCTGCCTTATTAGCCGCCTTATTTTTTGTTGATGCAGTTGTGGTTTTTGAAGAGGATACCCCGCTTAACCTTATCAGCACTTTGATGCCCGATATATTGGTAAAAGGCGCGGATTACGCCGTCGAAAACATCGTTGGTGCTAAAGAAGTGATCGCTAATGGCGGAGAGGTTAAAACCATTAACTTTGTTGAGGGATATTCTTCCACATCAATTATTGAAAAAATCAGGAATCAGATCACCTAAAAACAAAATCAGCCAATGAAGATTCTGGTGATCCGCTTTAGCTCAATGGGCGATATTATATACACCACCCCTGTAGTACGCTGCCTGAAAAAGCAATTACCCGGCGCCGAAGTTCATTTTTTAACCAAACCAGCCTTTAAATATATTTACGACAACAATCCGTATGTTGATAAATTGCTGTTGCTAAAGCCTGCCCTTTCTGAAACCATTACGGAATTAAAAGCGGAACACTATGATTATATCATCGACCTGCATAACAATTTACGTACAACGCTGATCAAATTAAATGTTCATGCGAAGTCATCCACCTATAAAAAACAGCGTATACAAAAATGGCTCAGCTTAAAATTTAAGTTAAAACTGGTGCCGTCTGTCCATTTGGTGGACAGGTATATGAAGACCGTCAAGTTTTTAGGTGTAAAAAACGATGAGCAGCCTATCGATTATTACATCAAAGCAGATCATCAGTTAAACAAGTTGTTGCCACCATCACACCAGGGGGGGTATATCGTTTTTATTATCGGCGCCACGCATTTTACCAAGCGGATGCCAAACGAAAAGATCATCACTATTTGTAGGGGACTGAATCTGCCTGTGGTTTTACTTGGTGGTAATGATGTAAAAGCAAACGCTGAGGAAATTGCCTCAAAAACTCCCAATGTTTATAATGCCTGCGGGATAACCACGCTGGATGAATCTGTCTTTCTGGTATCAAAAGCAAAAAGTATAATAGGGTTCGATACGGGACTTACCCATATCGCCGAAGCTTTTGATAAACCCATCGCATCTATCTGGGGCGGTACGGTGCCTGAATTATTAGGCGTTCAGCCTTATAAAGTGAAAGAAGTGTTGGTAGCAGGCATAGATCTGCCTTGCCGTCCCTGTTCAAAATTCGGCCTGGAAAAATGCCCGCTCGGGCATTTTAAATGCATGAATGATATGCCTGAAGGGCCAATTATTGATTTTGCTAATAATGGTACTGAATCATCTTCAGCTAAAATTTGAATCCGGCAAAACTAATGCGTATTCCCGGGCGTTTAATCTATAGTGATTTTATGTTAATAACATTTCTAATTAAAAGAAGGTTTATTACGCCTCTTTATTTATTTTAGCTTCAATGAAACAACTGTTACTGATCCGGCATGCTAAAGCAGAAAAAGAAACTGCTGTTAAAGATATTGACAGGCCTTTAAAGTATATCGGCATTCAGGATGCAGCTTTTATGGCTGACAAGCTAAAAAATAAAGGATATATCCCCCAGATCATAATAAGCAGCCCGGCATTGCGCACAAGAACAACCGCCGAAATTTTTGCGGACCATTTTTCGCTGCCAGATCCGGCGTTAAATAAGAAAATATACGAGGCCAGTCAACAAACCTTACTGCGTGTTATTAATCAGTTGCCCGAACCAAATAACTTTGTTGCATTAGTTGGGCACAATCCCGGTATAGCACAGATCCTTTATTATTTAACCGGCGAAGCCCGTGAGGTACATACCAGTACCGTAGCCCTCGTTGAATTTGAAACCGATGACTGGGCGTCTGTCAGCGGAGATTCCGGGAAATTGGTTTACTATAGTTGGCCAAAAGGATAGGTCATTAGGTCATTTGCTTCGCGTCATTAGTCATTTTGCCTCACCCAACCCTCTCCAAAGGAGAGGACTTCAAAAAGAGCGCAGTTTAAGCCCTCTCCTTTGGAGAGGGTTGGGTGAGGCAAGTTCCTCATTCAATGAACTAACGCATAAGTTTTCCCAGGCAATGAACGTATATACCCCTGCATTTCAAGGTTTAGGAGATTCATCGCTAATTTACTTGTTGGCATATTGGTTTTTATGGTGAGGTCATCAATAGCCAATGGGATTTTGTGCTGCTGTAAAATTTCAAAGATCAGCCTTTCATCAGACGACAGATCAAAAGGTAATAAAAATTGTTCGATGACCGGCTTTGCGCTACCTGGTTTTTCCCATCCCAAAATATAAGCCAAATCGGTAGCTGAGGTAAGCAAAGCAGCTTTATTATTTCGGATCAAAAAATTGCAGCCTTCCGAATATTCATCCCCTATCCTGCCTGGGAAGGCAAAAACATCGCGGTTATAGGAGTTTGCAATTTCGGCAGTGATGAGAGCTCCGCCTTTAATACTGGCTTCAATTACAATAGTAGCATCTGCAATGCCCGCCACTATACGGTTACGTTGCGGGAAGTTTTCCCTGTCGGGATTGGTGCCTGATGGGTACTCCGACAATAAACCACCATTCTCCAGCATTTTCTCAGCAGTCGCCCGGTTCTGTGCAGGGTACATCCTGTCGAGTCCATGGCCTAATACGCCTAAGGTTGGCATATTTAGTTTTACACATTCTTTATGAGCGGCAACATCAATTCCTAAAGCAAGTCCACTCACTATTAAAACGTTGTAAGCATGTAACTCCTCCACCAATTGCCGGCATAAATGTTTGCCGTAATCGGTGGCGTTGCGGGTACCCACTATGCTGATAATATGCTGCGTGTTTAAATCGGCATTTCCTTTAGTATAGAGAAGAACCGGCGAATCATTACAATTTTTTAAACGTTTAGGATATTTACTGTCGGTATAAAAAATGAGATCGATATTATGTTTTTCAACAAATTTCAACTCTTCTTCTGCCCTTTTCAGTGCGGCGCCCATATCCATTTGTTCAACGGTTTTCCCGCCAATACCCGGCACCTTCATCCATTTGGCCTTTGGCGCTTTAAACACTTCTTCGGCATCGCCAAAATAGCTAACCATTGATTTGGCTAACATGGGACCAATATTTTTTATAAAAGTTAGGGCTACCTGGTGGAGTTGTGACATAGTTTCGATGTGCAGATGTGCAAATATGCAGATGTGAAGATGAATGTGCAAATGAAATGTGCGGATGTGTAGATGGGAAGATGTGCGGATGTTTTTCGATGATAACAAAATCAAAAAAAGTCTCCCCTACCGGGGGAGATTTAGAGGGGGCCTAATAAAAACTATATAAATAGTTTGCAAACTATAAAAATAGTTATACCTTTACTGAACTATAAAAATAGTTTACTATGCAGATCAAAGAATTAACAAAAGCCGAAGAGCAGGTAATGCAGATATTATGGACCCTGCATGAGGCCATAGTTAAAGACATTATCGGACGGATGCCCGATCCCAAGCCTGCCTACAATACTGTATCAACAGTAGTAAGGGTGCTGGAAGGCAAAGGGTTTATAGACCATAAAGCTTATGGTAACTCACATGTTTACTTCCCGGTGGTACTGGAAAAGGAGTACAAAAAATTCACTTTCGATAAAATGATGAAAAACTACTTCAGCGACTCCTATCAAAGCCTGGTATCATTTATTGCTGATGAAAAAAAACTTGACATAAATGAACTGGATGAATTAACCCAATTAATTGATCACCTTAAAAACAAAAAATCATGAACTGGCTACGCTACCTGCTTGAGGCTAATTTATACCTGGCTATATTTTACGGATGTTATTGTTTGTTTTTAATAAAGGAAACTCACTATACCCTTAACCGCTTTTACTTGCTGTTCAGCTGTATTGCGTCATTGCTGTTGCCACTGATGCAAGTGGGCATTTTGAAACCGGCTGAAAAGGCAGTCCAAAATACAGTAGTAATAGTCCCTTCCACAATTCATTACCAGGCTGCGCCGGCAAAAATCGTTGCAGAGACCTCGCATTTTACTGTAATTGATAGCATTGTCTATATCTACCTGCTCGGGTTTATTGTTTTGCTCCTGATCCTCGCTTTTAAACTTTACCAGCTGATAAAACTGACACGAACCAATTCAGCTGTCAACAGAGACAACTATAAACTCATCTATATCCCCGAATCAAACACTGCTTTTTCATTTTTAAACTACCTTTTTATAGGCACAAAAGCCAGCGGCGTTGATACTATCATCAGGCATGAATTGGTGCATATCCGTCAAAAGCATTCTTTTGACATCCTCTTATTAGAGCTATTTAAAGTAATCAACTGGTTCAACCCTCTGGTTTATTTGCTACAAAACAGCCTTAAAACAGTGCATGAGTACATAGCCGACGAAAAAACCGCCGCGGGCGAAACAGATGCCATCAGCTACTCCACCTTTTTGGTTAATAACGCCTATGGTATAGGCGGAACATCTATCACGCATTCATTTTTCAATTATAACCTCTTAAAAAAAAGAATCATTATGCTGAACCAAAAACGATCGGGTAAATTAGCCAGGCTAAAATACCTTATTGCCCTGCCTGTTTGCGCCGGGCTGCTCTGTCTCTCTACACGCTCATTCAGTAAAACCTATGTATTGATAGACCTGATGCCCGGAAAAGCTGACAGCCCATTGATTGCGCCGCCGCCGCCCCCTAAACCACCTATGAAACATCCTGTAATGTTTCGGACACCATCGCCATTAGGTTCAATAACAAAAAAAGGCTATGGATACGCTGAATCAGGTTACCTGGTTGATGGCAAAAGTTTTTTCAGGGTGATTATACAGGAGTCAAAAAATGTACAAAAGGAATATTGGAAAAATAAAGTAAGCCCTGCTGAAGTAAAAATGCTGCGTGAAAAATATGGTTATACTTTCCCAACAATGGATATATTTCCAAAACTTCCACCGCCCCCGCCTCAAAATCCTAAGATAACTAACGTGGCGCTTCCCCCTCCGCCAAAAAAACTTACAAAAACCAATGTGGCAATTCCGCCGCCGCCGATGGAACCGCACATGCCATTAACTAACGCATTTGCAGTGCTGGATAAGTACATTGCCAAATATACAAGGTACCCCGCAGTTGCACGGGATAATAAAGTATCGGGTAGCGTAGTTTTGCAATTTGAGTTAAACGCAGATCATAAAACAACAAACGTTACATTGATTAAGGGAATTGGAAACCGTTGCGATGAAGAGGCGATAAGGGTGCTGAATACATTTAACGACCCCATTGATGCAAAGCCGGGCCCTTATAAAGTGGCTGTAACTTTTACCATAGATGGCTTGGAAGCACCTAAACCTGCCAGTGAAGCCTTAAGAGATGACCCGTTATTTATTGGCGAAGTGGTAGTAGTAACCTATTTGTAAAGAGTTTTAAAAACGATCGGTATAATCATCCGGAACAATCGTTGTAATCAACAACTAATATAAACCACCTGTTTGGTTTCAAAAAACTCTTCCTCAAAGTAATCTTTGAGATGATATTGCTGAACGGCTAAACCCGATTCGGCAATTTCCTGTTCAAGATCCCCTCCTTTTAAATAGAGTATCCCATTAGACAATTTATTTTTCGATGATTTATTAAACTTACCCTTCACCCAGGGATAGAATTCTTTTAACCGGGTTACTGCCCTTGATACCACAAATTCAAACTTTTCATTGATCTCTTCGGCCCGGTTGTGACTGGCTCGTACATTTTTTAAGCCTAAAGCTTTCGCCACTTCCTGCACTACTTTTATTTTTTTGCCGATGGAATCAACGAGGTAAAACTGAGTTTCGGGGAATAAAATGGCCAGCGGAATGCCGGGAAAGCCGCCGCCGGTGCCTACATCCAGTACCTTTTCGTCGGGCAAAAAGGAAATCACTTTGGCTATACCAAGGGAATGCAGGATATGCCGCTCGTAAATCTGCTCAATATCCTTACGGGATATCACATTGATCTGACTGTTCCAAAAGTTATACAATTCGGGCAAACGGTTAAATTGCTCAAGCTGCTGCGCGGTGATGGATGGGAAATATTTTACAAGCAGATCAGATGTCATCCCTGTTAAAACGGTTGATAATATTGCCAAGGAGGTAGCGCGCCCTGAATAATTGCGCCTTAACCGTACCTAAGGGCAAATCAAGTTGCTGGGCTATCTCTTCGTAAGACAGTTCATCAAAATAGCGCAAAGTGATCAGGTTACGGTAACGCGGGGGCAAACTCTCAATAAGCAGTTTAAGCTCCTGGGTTTGCTGTTTTTTGATAGATGTTTCTTCGGGGTTAAGCACATCCGCTTTTATTTGCAGCTGTCGTTCCTCTCCGTCCTCATCCATCATCCCGTGTATTGAAGTTGTATTTAGCTTTTTTTTCCGGATAAAATCGATACAATTGTTTGTAGCCACCCTGAAAAGCCAGGTACTGAATGCATATTCGGGCTGGTATTTCTCCAGTTTTTCAAATGCTTTGGCAAAGGTCTCAACAGTAAGGTCCATTGCGTCCTCTTTGTTGTTCACCATTTTCAGCACCATAAAATAAATGGAATCTTTGTACCTGTGCATCAGGTCGGCATAAGCTTTTTGATCTCCCTGGCGTGCCCTAACGACCAGGTGAAAATCGTTTTTGGCATTTTCGGTAAAATTCGAATTTATTTCCATTTAGTAGTTTTTATAAAGGCGCCAATTAGTCCAAAAGTATTTAAATAAACATAATAAACCAGATCAAATATTGGCAAATACCATAGCAAATCTTTACCGTTGAGACGCCTGAACGGTTTATGGTAGATGATTATTTGAAAAATCAATCTAAACATAAACAAACCTACGGCTAACAAAGGTTCAAAGTTGAAAAATAGGCATAATGTTAATAAAAAGTAAAAAAGAAAACCGCTCAAAGCATCAATACTGAGCAAACGCCTGTGCTTCGCCTTGTAAATGCTGCCAACGCCAAAGTGCCGCTTTTTCTGCCGGTACCAACTGCTTAGTGTAGTTTTGGCATTGGTATAAGTAAATGCATCGGGATGTATTTCTATAACCGTGTTTTCGGGCGTGGCATTTTGATTTACAAACAAATCGTCATCCCCTGATAAGACATGCATGTGTGCCGCGAATCCTTTGGAGCTAAAAAACAAAGATTTGGTATAGGCCATATTACGGCCGATCCCCATATAGGCATCCCCGTTTAACGCCGCCGAAAGATAATTAATGGCAGTTTTTATAGTTTCAAAACGGATAAAAGGGTTCAGAAAGTTATTTGTCCTGTTGTATGGCGAGTAGCCTAAAACAATTTGCACCTGCCCTTTAAAATTTGCTGCCATACGGGTGATCCAGTCATCAGATGCCGGTTTACAATCAGCATCAGTAAATAATAGGTGTTCGTATTTTGCGGCCTTTATACCCAGTGTAATGGCGAATTTTTTGCCGGTTTTAAATCGGGGATGTTCTGTTATAGTAACAACTTTTAAATCGGGGTAACTTTCCTTTAGTTCTTCTAAAACCGTTTCTGATGAATCAAAAGAGCAATCATTGATCACCACCACTTCAAAAACAGGATAGTTTTGCTGCAAAATTGAAGGCAGGTACTCTTTTAAGTTTTGTGCCTCATTGCGCGCGCTGATGATCACCGATATGGGAATGATGCATTGAGGCAACTTATCTGCAGGCTGATAGCCCGAAATACTTTTTTGGTTACTTACAAGAAAATATAATTGAATGATGAAACAAAACTGAAATAAGATGAATAGTGCCTCTTGTAAATACGTTTCCAAACCCTGGTATTAATAAAGCTGCAAATTTGTGGAATTTAGTTGAAATTGTTGTAATTAGTTGTAATTAGTTGTAATTAGTTGTCTGGGGTTGTAATAAGTTGTAGTGGGTTATAATAAGTTGGAAGGGGGTGCGATTGCTGGTTGAAAAGTTCGTTTTAATTCCCGGAAAACCGTAGGGGCGCCGCTTGTGGCAATGTCATTAAGTTAAGGAAATTTAGTTCTCCGCCAAAGCTTTTTAGCCCCACCTAAATCCTCCCCGGTAGGGAGGACTTAAAAAAAAATAAACACGAGCGCAGCCAAAGTCTCCCCAACCGGGGGAGATTTAGAGGGGGCTAAATCACAGGGTTTCCTTAACTTAATGACATTGCGCTTGTGGTCGCCCCTATTCAGGTGTTTCGGAAAACCGGAAATCTCAAAACAAAACTTGGGTAATGTCTCAGTTTTAATTTATTTTGCTGTTTTCGTTTTCATCTACATCCCTTTTACCCCTTTTTCTGCTGAAAAATAGAATTATAGCGCCCACAATTACCATAGGCAATATAACCGAATTATCAGCCTTATTGGTTGCATCCAATAATGTGGCTGTTACGCAAATAATTCCACCTATAAAGGCAAGTTTGTAATTAAACTCTCTGTATTGAAAAAACATAAAAAAGTCATTGGTTAGGGGCTTAAATGTATGAATAAGTTTTTTAAATTAATCTGCTAGTCTTACAATATCCTCTATAGTCACAATATCCTTAGTTAATCCTGCTTCCATTGCTGGGGTAACTCTCAATATTTTAGGTATTGTACAGAAATTGCAATAAACGAAGTGTAAAAGTTTGCACTTTAACACAAATAATTTATATTTGCCTTACTTCAAAGTAAAATTCAACTTTAGCCTCTAATTCCCTATCTAAACGGGAAAAATGTCTGTGCTAATTTTAAACATTCAATAATTTTATAACATTTTCATAGCCAATAAAACTATGTCCGATCAATTTGATTATAATTCAACCAGGAATAAACTTATCCTGTCTGAATATGGCCGCAACGTACAAAATATGGTTAAATATATTGTAGCGCTGCCAACAAAAGAAGAACGTAACCGGTATGCTCAGGTGGTGATAGACCTGATGGGATTTTTAAATCCCCACCTGCGCGATGTAGCCGATTTTAAACATAAGTTATGGGATCACCTGCATATTATCTCCGATTTTAAGATAGATGTGGATTCGCCTTACCCCAAGCCCTCACCGGATGCTATCCATCTGAAACCCGAGCCGTTAAAATATCCGCATCAGCGTATTAAATATAAGCATTATGGCAAAACCATCGAAATGATGATAGAAAAGGCCAAAAGTATTGAAGAACCTGAACGTAAAAGGCACATGGTGCAGGCTGTAGCCAATTTTATGAAGATGGCCTACGTGCAATGGAACAAAGATTCGGTAACAGATGAAATGATATTATCAGACCTGTATGCCTTGTCAGGCGGTCAGTTAAAGCTGGAAGAAAACGTTAATCTTAACCGGGTTGAATACCGTCCGATCGCTCATTCCAACAACAATCAAAACAATCGCGGGCGCACCAATAACAATCAAAACAACCGCGGGCGTACAAACAACAATAACAACCCGCGCAATAACAACAATCAAAACCGCAACCGTAACCAGGGCGGGGCAAAGAAATATTAAAGGAGGTCCATGGTCGATAGTCCATAGACCATGGTATATGTGATAAAGAAAGAATATTCTTTTGTCAATATATTCATTAAAAACTATGGACTATGGACTATCGTCTATGGACAAAAAACCATGAACTAACATGAACGCATTTGTAATAAACGGCGGCAAACCGCTTAAAGGCGAAATTGTGCCGCAGGGTGCAAAAAACGAAGCATTACAGGTTATTTCGGCGGTGCTGTTAACTGCCGAAAAAATAACCATCAGCAATATTCCCGATATAAAAGATGTTAACAAGCTGATTGGCTTACTTGGCGATATGGGCGTTACCATTGAGCGTCTGGCGCCTGATACCTACAGTTTTGAAGCAAAAAATATCGATCTTGATTTTTTCCTGTCAGATGAATTTAAAGAACAGGGCGGTGGCCTCCGTGGATCAATAATGATCGTCGGGCCTTTACTTGCCCGTTTTGGCAAAGCATCCATTCCAAAGCCGGGTGGTGATAAAATTGGCCGCCGCAGGCTGGATACCCATTTCCTGGGTTTTGAAAAACTGGGCGCCCGGTTTGACTATGATCCTTCCAATGGTTTTTTTAATGTAGATGCCTCAAATTTGAAGGGCACCTATATTTTGCTTGACGAAGCTTCAGTTACCGGTACAGCCAATATTGTTATGGCGGCTGTTTTGGCAAAAGGAACTACCACATTATACAATGCCGCCTGTGAGCCCTATTTACAGCAATTGTGCAAGATGCTCAACCGCATGGGTGCAAATATCAGCGGCATAGGTTCAAATCTACTCACAATTGAAGGCGTTACAAGCCTTGGGGGTACCGAACACCGGTTGCTACCGGATATGATCGAGATCGGTTCATTCATAGGTTTAGCTGCCATGACGGCCTCCGAAATCACGATTAAAGATGTACATTACCAGGAGTTAGGAATGATCCCCGATGTGTTCAAACGCTTAGGAATTCAGTTTGAATTGAGGGGCGATGATATTTATATCCCATCGCAACAACATTACGAAATAGAAACATTTATCGACGGCTCGATCATGACTATCGCCGATGCACCATGGCCCGGTTTTACCCCCGACCTGCTGAGCATTTGCCTGGTAGTTGCTTCGCAAGCCAAGGGTTCGGTGCTTATTCACCAGAAGATGTTTGAGAGCCGCCTGTTTTTTGTTGATAAATTATTGGATATGGGCGCACAAATTATTTTATGTGACCCGCACCGTGCAACAGTTATTGGACTTGATAAACAGGTGCAATTACGTGGCATCTCCATGACCTCTCCCGATATACGCGCCGGAGTATCATTGCTGATAGCTGCCTTGTCGGCAAAAGGCCAGTCAACCATTTACAATATCGAGCAGATAGAGCGTGGTTACCAGCATATCGACCAGCGCCTAATCGCGTTGGGAGCGGATATTACGAGAATATAGTGAAGTCCGAAAGTCAGTAAAGTCCGGGAGTAAAAAAAAGTATTTTAGAAATTCATTGCTGAATTTGCCTACGCTAATTGAAACTTCTACTTTCGAACTCCCGGACTTTACTGACTTTCGGACTTTCGGACTAAAAAACTATCTTTATCGCAAACCTATTGTAAAATGCCCTACCAAAACAGGAAATCTACTTATGCCAGTTTTATACTGCTTTTTGTATTGATCAAAGTAAGTTTAAACTTATTGGCGATATCGCATTTTGGCTTTCACCGTGATGAGTTTTTACATCTGGTGCTTGCCGACCATCTGGATTGGGGCTATAAGGAGGTACCGCCATTTATTGCTTTACTGGCAAAAATAACGACTTCAGTTTTTGGCAATTCGGTTTTTGCAGCACGCATCTTCCCTACTGTCGCCAGCGGACTTATCATTTGGTTTACGGGTTTAATAACGGTTGAACTGGGTGGTAAAAAATTTGCTATCGCCCTTGCCTGCCTTGCACTGATATTTTCTCCGGGTTTTGCGGCAAGCGGTTACCTCTTTCAGCCGGTAGTTTTCGACCAGCTATGGTGGGTAATGGCTGTTTGGCTGCTTACCAAATACAGCAATACCTCGTCAATTAAATATTTGTACTGGCTTGGCGTAGTGGTTGGTTTGGGAATGTTAACCAAATACTCCATGTCGTTTTTCGCGTTTTCCCTTATTTTTGGCCTCGCCATCAGCAAACAACGCAAAATGCTGCTCAACCGGCACATCATTGGCGCTGCTTTAATAGCCCTCATTATTTTTTTACCCAACCTGGTATGGCAGATCAACCACCATTTGCCGGTAATTACCCACATGAGAAACCTGCGGAAGTATCAGCTGGATTATATTAAACCGTCTGATTTTATCAAACAGGAATTAATGGTAAACGGGCTCGCCTTACTGGTATGGCTTACCGGTTTTATATTTTTACTATTCTCAACAAGGCTCCATAAGTTCCAGTTTATTGCCATTGCATTTGTTTTAATTTTTACCTTTTTGCTGGTTATGAATGGCAAAAGTTATTACCTTTTCGGTGCATACCCTATGCTATTTGCTGCAGGCGGTTTTGGCTTTGAGCGATGGCTAAAAGCCAGCGGGAATGTACTGCGAGCCGTTGCAATAACGATATTCACACTCCCAAACCTGCTGCTGTTCCCAATAGTGTTACCTGTTTTACCTTTAAACCAAACAGTTGCTTTTTTTAGGTTTGCGCGTGAGAACCTTTCGTTTACAAAATTTATTGTAACCTGGGAGGATCATAAAGTTCACCAGACTACGCAGGACTACGCCGATATGCTGGGATGGGATGAGATGACCGCCAAAGTAGCCAAAGCCTATCAAAGCCTTACACCCGACCAGCAAAAGCATACGCAAATTTATGCCGATAATTACGGTGAGGCAGGCGCCATTCACCTTTTGGGTAAACAATATCATTTACCCGAAGTAATATCGCTCAACAGCAGTTTTACCTTGTGGGCGCCGGATAACCTTAACGGCCAATACATTATTTATGTGGACGACCAGGGGGGCGGCAATATAGACACTTTTAAATCGTGCCTGGAAAGCTACCGCAAAGTTGGCGAAGTGGAGAACCCTCTTGCAAGGGAAAAAGGAACGGCTGTTTTTATTTTAGTTCATCCGGGACCTGCTTTAAATGATCGGTACAGGAAAGAGCTGGCGGTGAAGAGACTGGAATAAATTAATTTGAAAATTTGATGATTTGAAAATTTGAAAATTGTGGCGGGATCGGCTTTAGCGGAAAAGCATCACAAACAAAATCCCGGTTTACCGGGTATTGATATATTAAATATTGCTTATTATTTATGCGGGGCTTAAAAACAATCATCTTTCTATTCATTTCCAACACCTTTATGACCTTTGCCTGGTACGGGCATTTAAAATTTAAAGACTACGACTGGGGTAAAAACCTGAGCCTGTTCGCCATTATTTTGATCAGCTGGGGACTGGCTTTTTTTGAATATACCTTCCAGGTACCGGCTAACCGGGCAGGTTTCAAAGGCGATGGCGGTCCTTTCTCTTTAGTACAGCTAAAAACCATACAGGAAGCCATTACCTTAACGGTATTTATGCTGTTCACCATTGTTTTTTTTAAATCCGAAAGACTGGCCTGGAACCACCTCGTTGGTTTCGGATTAATCGTACTGGCTGTGTTTGTGATATTTAAGAAATGGTGAGGATGCGGATGTGCGGATGTGCGGATGTGCGGATGTGCGGATGTGCGGATGTGCGGATGTGCGGATGTGCGGATGTGCGGATGTGCGGATGTGCGGATGTGCGGAT
>Ga0364874_10091_pt1 | contig 49439 bp, 37 predicted proteins | sample ExccelAu500001D4_2_FD_206922 | JGI IMG/M metagenome (GOLD analysis project Ga0364874, IMG submission 206922) | Enriched cells from Trout Bog Lake Hypolimnion, Wisconsin, USA - BchlTB.Aug07.5000.01.D4 | ecosystem: Environmental > Aquatic > Freshwater > Lake > Hypolimnion/Profundal zone | place... | reverse complement strand
ACCCGATGAAAACCAAACAGCTGGATAAGGGGATACAACAGTTAACGGATGAAGGCGTTGCACAGTTATTTACCCAGTTTGGAGGAACCAAGAAGATTATTGGTTGTGTGGGTGAACTGCAGTTTGAAGTGATACAGTACCGGTTACTGCAGGAATACGGGGCAGCAGCTGAATTCAGGTCATTACCATTTTATAAAGCCTGCTGGCTGACATCGAAAGACCAGAAAAAGCTGGATGATTTTTTACGGTTTAAACAAACCAACAGTGCGCTGGATAAAGACGGACACCCGGTTTACCTGGCACAAAGTGAATGGTTTTTAAATACAGAAATTACGAATAACCCGGATATACAGTTTCATTTCAGCAGTGAAATTCATAAATAAACAGATGCTTTAATATATTTCCTCAGGGATTATCTTTACCCACTTTATGAAATCAAAAAAACTACACAGCGATAAAGTAAATATCATTACACTGGGTTGCAGTAAGAACCTGGTGGACAGTGAAGTGCTGAGCGGGCAACTTGCCGCCAATGAAATTGAAGTGGTGCATGAGAATAAGAAGCTGGACCATAATATAGTGGTGGTGAATACCTGTGGGTTTATTGATAAAGCCAAGGAAGAAAGTATCAATACCATTTTGGATCAGCTTGAACTGAAGCGCAGGGGCAAACTGGATAAAGTATATGTGACGGGTTGCCTGAGTGAAAGGTACCGGGGCGACCTGGAAAAAGAGATTCCTGAAGTGGATGCCTGGTTTGGGACACTGGAACTACCTTTAATGCTGCAACAGCTGAATGCGGATTATAAAAGTGAATTGCTGGGAGAAAGATTACTGAGTACGCCGCAGCATTATGCTTATCTTAAAATCAGTGAAGGCTGTAACCGTACCTGTGCGTTTTGTGCCATACCGCTGATGCGGGGCCAGCATATCAGCAAATCTATTAATGACCTGGTGAAGGAAGCAGAAGGACTGGTGAAAAAAGGGGTGAAGGAAATTATGCTCATTGCACAGGAGTTAACCTATTATGGGCTGGACCTCTATAAAAAACGTGCTTTACCGGATTTACTGCATGCACTGGCAGATGTAAAGGGAATTGAATGGATCCGATTGCATTATGCCTATCCTTCTAAATTTCCACTGGAAGTACTGGATGTGATGCGTGAAAGAGATAATATCTGTAAATATCTGGATATGCCTTTACAACATGCCAGCAATAATATGCTGAAAGCCATGAAACGGAATATTACAAGGGAAGAAATGGCAGAACTGATTGCAGAGATCAGGCATCGTGTTCCGGGAATTTGTATCCGGACTACCCTGATTGCAGGTTTTCCCGGTGAAACTGAAGAAGATGTGGAAGAACTGAAAGCCTTTTTACAGGAACAGAAATTTGACAGGGTGGGCATTTTTCAGTACAGCCATGAAGAAAACACTTCTGCGTACGAGATGGAAGATACTATACCTGCTGAAGAAAAAGAATTGCGGGCACAGGAGATTATGGAAGTACAGCAGGAAATCAGCTTAGAAAAGAACCAGGAGAAACTGGGTAAAATATTCAAGGTCATTATCGACAAAAAAGAAGCCGGCAGATATTTAGGCCGTACAGAGTTTGACAGTGTGGAAGTGGACAATGAAGTGATCATCCACTCTAAAAAGAAACTGGTCATCGGTGATTTTGTACAAGTTAAAATTACCAAAGCGTATGATTATGACCTGGAAGGCGAAGTGGTGGAAAACCTGCTGCAAAACCAAACTGCTATTATTGCAGACACAGAAAAATAAGCCAGTAACAACTGATTGATGACTGGAGCAATTGAACTAACACCAAACCAGTCGCCAAAGCGCAGGATAAAAAAGATACCCATGCAGTTTTTGATCATTTCCCAGATAAAAGCATATTTGCTTTTATCCATCAGTTCGGTATAAGCATAGACACTTAAAAATACAAAGAGTCCGTACCAGTAAATAAAACTTATATTCAGCTGATTGATCCGGGCAATATTGCCAAAAAGGTAACTGGCAAATCCAAGTATCATTACCAGCTGACAATAACTCCAGATGATGAGGGTTTTAGGTACAGCGGGTTCATATTTCTCAAAGTGGTAGACATCTTCAATTTTGAATACCGGGTATTTAGCTGCCACATCTGCCGGACGCCAACCAGTAGGCATCAGCCAGATACGCAGTTTGTCTTTCAGGCTTTTGGTTCGCCATGCATCTTTAATCAATAACCAGAGATGGATGAAATTGATCTTGATCGGGTTCCAGGTATGAACTGGCCTCGTGATACCATATACCGGGGGTGTATCTTTCAATTCTTCCTGATAAGTACCAAAAAGTTTATCCCAGAAGATAAAGATTTGTCCGTAGTTTTTATCCAGGTATTGTGGATTAATAGCATGGTGTACCCGGTGATGGGAGGGGGTTACAATGATCTTTTCCAGGAATCCCATTTTATTAATATGACGGGTATGGTACCAGAACTGCGCAAATAAATGCAGGGGCGCCACAATGGCTATTACTTTTGGAGAGACACCGAGTAAAGCAGCAGGCAGTAACAACACCGCATAAATTCTTACAAACACGGAAATACTCTGGCGGAGGGCACAGGCCAGGTTATATTCTTCACTGCTGTGATGAACAATATGGTTGTTCCAGAAAAAGTTATATTCATGAGCAATACGATGCGTCCAGTACCCTGCAAAATCCAGTGCCAGGAAAGCAATGGCGTAAACCATAAAGGAAGAGCGGATATGGACAAGGGCAATTTTATCCTCCAGCCAGCTATAGGAAATAATGGCAATACTTAAACCCAGCACATCCTTGGTAACATTGGTTATGCCAGAACTAAGACTGGAGATCATATCCATATTCCGGACTGTATCATTGCCTTTATACCAGCCATACCATTTTTCCAGAAGTATCAGTGCCAGAAAAGCGGGCATAGCAATAAGCAGGATCTTACCGTAGGTTTCCATATAGCAATATTATAAGCGTTCCTCAAATCTAAGGAAACCCGGAGATTTACAAAAAAAACTAAAAGGAACTGAATATTTTTCGAAATAGAGAATCGTTGATTACGGGAGTTTTATTATGTGTAATTTGCAGCCATTCTCGAACCAAAAAACAGGGTATTCTCAGATGGACTTTTCAGTAAGTACAATAAAATACAGTGAAACAGGGTATTTTTCTAAGATTGCTATTGACTATCTGAACCAGTCTGATTTTCTGAAAAATTTTTATATGCATGCCCCCAACCCTGAAGGGATTAAAGCTGCCATTAAAGCCCGTCAATCTTTTTCCACCAATCGTGCATTACTGGTTCAGGAACTGAAAGAACAATATCAGGGAATTGCTTTAACTGCTAAACAGGAAAAGAACCTGTTGTCTTTACTGGATGCCAATAGTTTTACTATTACAACGGCACATCAACCCAATATATTTACCGGCCCACTCTATTTTATTTATAAGATTTTTCATGTAATTAAACTGGCAGAGGAATTCAATGCTTCCCATGAAGGGAATCATTTTGTTCCGGTGTATTATATGGGCAGTGAGGATGCGGATCTGGATGAACTGGGTTATATACATATTGATGGAAAGAAACTGGTTTGGGAAACCAGTCAGACCGGTGCTGTTGGCAGAATGAAAGTGGACAAAAAACTGCTGCAACTGATTGAAGAAATCTATGGACAAATTGGTGTATTGCCTTTTGGAAATGAAATGGCAGACTTATTACGCAGTACTTATACCATTGGTAAAACCATTCAGCAGGCCACCTTGGAATTGGTGAATACATTATTTGCTGAATATGGGTTATTGATTGTGATACCGGATAATGCCAGATTGAAAAAGTCGTTTCAGCCGGTTATTGAAAAGGAGTTAAAAGAGCAATTTTCTCATCATGCTGTTCAGCAAACCATTATTAGTTTATCAGAACATTATAAAGTGCAGGCAGGGGGCAGGGAACTGAACCTTTTCTACTTATTTGAAGATAAGCGGGAGCGGATTGAATTGAAAAACAACCAATATACGGTTCAAAGCCTTCAGTTATCCTGGAATCTGGAAGGCATACTGGAGGAATTGAATAATTTTCCTGAAAGGTTTAGTGCAAATGTAATACTGCGAGGCGTTTTTCAGGAAACGATCTTACCCAATATATTGTTTGTGGGTGGTGGGGGAGAACTGGCATACTGGCTGGAACTGAAAAAAGTATTTAAAGCAGCAGATGTACCCTATCCTGTATTGCTCCTGCGTAATTCTTTTGTGCTGATCAGGGAGCATCAGGAAGCTGATATGGAGAAACTTGGATTTTCAATAAAAGACCTGTTTCAGCCAGCTGAATTTTTAATCAATGAACTGGTAAAAAGGGAATCTCTGCATTCCCTGGATTTGGTGGAAGAATTGAGAACGGCTACAACTTATTATACCGCATTAAAAGAAAAAGCAGGAAAGATAGATGCTTCACTTGGAGAACATGTTTCAGCCCTTGAAACAAAAGCTATTAAAAGGCTGACTGAATTGGAAAAAAAGTTACTGCGAGCTGAGAAAAGAAAGTTTGATGTACAGCAACGGCAAATCACTGCGTTTAAACAGTCAGTATTTCCCTCGAATAGTTTACAGGAAAGGACTGATAACCTGTCAGCCTGGTATGCCAGTTACGGAAAAGGGTTTATGCAAATGATATATGAAGCATCATTGGGACTGGAACCGGACTTTATCCGGATTACCGTAAAAGATTAACCTTTTTTAATGGTCAAAATCATTAGGCCATTCTGTTTTCAGTTTTTCTACTTTATGCAGCACTTCTTCCTGCAGGGTTTGCTTATATTTTTCTAACACAAGGCTCACATGCTCATCAAAAGTACCAATGATCTCAGCTGCCAGAATACCTGCATTTTTAGCAGCATTCAAGGCAACTGTAGCAACCGGAATGCCATTGGGCATTTGCAGAATGGACAGTACAGAATCCCAGCCATCAATTGAATTGGAAGATTTAACCGGAACACCAATAACCGGGATAGTAGTGATACTGGCAACCATACCTGGAAGATGGGCTGCACCACCAGCGCCTGCAATAATCACTTTTAATCCTCTTTCTTTGGCATGGCTGGCATAATCCAGCATACGGAGAGGGGTACGGTGTGCGGAAACGATGGTAAGTTCAAATGGAATCTTAAACTCTTTTAAGATGTCGGCAGCGGGTTGCATAACTTTTAAATCGCTATCGCTGCCCATAATAATTCCAACCAGTATTTGATCCATGATGATGATTTCTTATTGCAAGATAAAATTTAATATTGAGAGGGCCTTTAAAAGCATTAAAGCAATTGTCTTTTATACAGCTGAATGGTATTTTCCAGTCCCAGATAAATAGCATCACAGATCAGGGCATGGCCAATAGACACTTCATCCAGCCAGGGAATATTTTGTTTAAAAAACTGCAGGTTCTGAAGGTCGAGATCGTGGCCTGCATTGATACCTAAGCCCAGTTCTTTTGCTTTTTGAGCTGCCAGAATATAGGGCTCAATAGCTTCCTGTTTCTTACCTGCTGCAAAAAGAGTGGCAAAGCCTTCAGTATACAATTCAATGCGGTCGGTGCCTGTAAGCGCAGCACCTTCCACCATTGCAACATCAGGATCTACAAAAATAGATACACGGATACCTGCATTTTTAAAAATGGCGATGGTTTCGAAGAGATAGTCTTTGTATTCTATGGTATTCCAGCCATGGTCGCTGGTAAGCTGTCCCAATGCATCGGGAACCAGGGTAACCTGATCTGGTTTGGTTTCCAGTACCAGGTCTATGAATTTCTGTTCGCGGCAATTGCCTTCAATATTAAATTCGGTAGTAATTACATTTTTAATGTTCCGGGTATCTGCATAGCGTATATGCCGTTCATCGGGCCTGGGATGGACGGTAACGCCATCTGCACCAAAGCGCTGTACATCGATGGCTGATTGAATCACATCCGGATTATTGCCCCCCCTTGAATTGCGGAGCGTAGCAATTTTATTAATATTCACACTCAGTTTAGTCATACTGCAAAAGTAAAACCCTGAAGGATTGCCTTCAGGGTTTCTTTCTATTATTTTTTAAGACTAGTGCCAGGCTCCAAGTATAGTGCTGGCAATGGTAATACCTGCAGCATGATAACCACAGTCGATCAGAAACAGCGCCAAAGGTTTTTTAGTGTACAGGTAATTAATGGTCACAGCAGCAGATACAAGCATAACACCAATGAGTAATCCGATGTGAAAGCCAATATTGGCATCGGTACCCGGAATAAATTGCTGGAGCAGTGCAGTACCTGTTGCAATAATAAACATGCAAACAAAACTGCCGGCAAACATTAAAGGCATCCCTTTTTTGGCATTGGGGTCGCTCATGTCAATATTTACCAGTGTAATCCATTTCTTGGCAAATAAAACGGGGCTGTACCACAGAGAGCCCAGTGCAAAATAAGCCAGTGCTGCAATTAATACATGCAGCCATTGAATATTTGCTAAAGCCTGATGAAACATCATATTATTAGGTTTAGGTTAGCAAACAAGATAAGTACAAATTATCTTGTTTGCAATAGTCATTTTATTCTGAAACTTTTATAAAAGTTACACCATGGGGAGCCACTTTGGGACTGAATTGATCTGTAAAAGCACCCAGATTTTTCTGCCGCCATAGATCCCTGACTTTAACAGTACCGGATGTAGCCAATCCCAGTTCACTCCATTTGACAGCAATGGATTTATATTTTTCAGTCAGATTGAAGATACCAATGGCATGAGACCCATCTTCCAATGGTTTCATCCAGACCTGGTATTCCGGTGTTACCAATACCTGTTTAGCTTCTTTGCCCAGTATATCCTGGTTAACTGCAATTACTTCATCGTTACTCAGCAGTGCTACAGTAAAATCATCCATTTTACTGATATCACATCCTATAAGTAAAGGAGCGGATAATAAACACCATAAACTGATATGAGTATATTGCTCATCGGGGTTGAGCCTGGTCTGGTGCAGGTTTTCTCCCCAGCCAACCTGACCAACGATCAGCATATCCGGGTCGCTCCACCTGCCTGGTTTAGTATAGGCATGCTGTACTTTTTGACTGAACCCAATACTGCTTAAACTTTCCCAGGTATCTTCAATCACATCCTTACTTCTTGCTAAAAATGAATAGGGGTTACTGAAACGGATATCCTTATCCAACCGTACATGTCTGTAATATTTATTCCGTTCAAACCTGCCACTGCATACCCGCATAAATCCAATTCTATCACGGTGCTTAGGATCCAGGTTGGCATGAATTTTAAATATAAACCCACTGAACTTGTCTTCTCCCACTTCCACTTCCCGTACAGAAGTTTCCCTGCTACCGGGAGTTGGTGCAATCCGTATAAATGTATTCAGCATTTCACGCACCCCAAAATTATTTACCGCACTGCCAAAAAACACCGGTGCTACTTTCCCCTGCAGGTAGTCTTCCACATTCAGTTCGCCATGAACTCCCTCAATCAATTCCACATCATCCCGCAAATGTTTTGCATCCGTTTCCCCTATTTTAGCTTCCAGTATCGTGTCTTCCAGGTTTTCTATTACAAAAGTATCTTCCACTTCTGCCTTGGTATTCGCTGCAAACAAAACCAGGTTTTTCTCACTTAAATCATATACCCCTTTAAAATCCTTACCACTGTTAATGGGCCATGCCATCGGGTGCAGGGCCAGGTTCAGTTCTTTTTCTATTTCTTCCAGCAAATCAAACCGGTTTTTACCATCCCGGTCCATTTTATTGATAAACACAATTACCGGTGTATCCCGCATCCGGCACACTTCCATCAACCTTCTGGTCTGGTCTTCCACCCCATTTACACTATCAATTACCAGTATTACACTATCCACCGCCGTTAAAGTCCGGTAGGTATCTTCGGCAAAGTCCTTATGCCCGGGGGTATCCAGCAGGTTTACCAGGCAACCCTGGTATTCAAAAGTCATTACACTGGTTGCCACGGAGATACCACGCTGCCTTTCAATTTCCATGAAATCGCTGGTGGCATGTTTTTTAATCTTATTGCTTTTTACCGCACCGGCAGTCTGTATCGCACCACCAAACAATAGTAATTTTTCCGTTAATGTGGTTTTTCCCGCATCCGGATGCGAAATGATGGCGAATGTTCTCCTGCGTAATATTTCTTTTTCGTATTTCATGAGCTGGCCTTATCTCAAAGTGATGGTTACACCCTGTAAAAAGTCTGCAAAGGTAAGGGTTGTGCCTTTGCCGAACAAAGGCTGGGTTTAGAACACCGAGATTATTCCAAAATTTAACCGGGAAAAACAGGCATTAAGCATTCCCGGTTTTTTTTATTTTAAATCAGAATACTGTATATTACGGACCATAAGGGACTGTTCAGCAGCCTTTTTGAAAACCCTTATTACTTCATTGCAGCCATCTGAAAAAGGAAATGATTCATCCTTTTAAACATTGTACATGCAGCCAGCCTTACAAAAAAAAGAACAACCAACCCTTAAAAAGACTTTGGGGGCCGTGCATTTGTGGGCCATGGCAGTGGGACTCGTAATTTCAGGGGAATACTTTGGATGGAATTATGGTTGGGCCGTTGCAGGTACAGTGGGTATGTTATGGGCTACCGGAATTGTTACTGTTTTGTATCTTACGTTTGTATTCAGTTTTACGGAATTAACCACCGCCATTCCCGAAGCAGGCGGGCCTTTTGCCTATGCGCATAAAGCATTCGGACCTTTAGGTGGCCTGATTGCCGGTTATGCTACCCTGATTGAATTCTTATTTGCCACCCCTGCCATTGCGTATGCATTGGGTGCTTATGTTCAATTCCTCTACCCCACTACCAATATCCTGTACAATGCAATTGCCTTTTATGCATTGTTTACCTGGATCAACCTCATCGGTATTAAGGAATCAGCCATTTTTACCCTGATCGTTACTTTGCTGGCCATTGCTGAATTACTGATCTACCTGGGATTGGTGGCCCCGCATTTTAAAATGGAAAACTTTATGCAAAACAGTATGCCTTTCGGATGGAAAGGTGTATTTGCGGCATTGCCCTTTGCAGTCTGGTTTTACCTGGCCATTGAAGGGGTAGCCATGGTGGCAGAGGAAGCCAAAGACCATCACCGTACTATCCCCAGGGGCTATATTACAGGTATCGCCACACTTACATTCCTGGCATTGGCTGTTATGATTGCAACCGGCGGCATTACCCGCTGGCAGGATTTATCGGCCATTGATTACCCTTTACCCCAAACCATTGGTATAGTTCTGGGCCGTAACAATGGTATTACCAAATTCTTTGCAGGTATCGGTTTATTCGGACTGGTTGCTTCTTTTCACAGCATTATCACCGGCTATTCCCGCCAGATCTATGCACTGGCACGTGAAAATTATTTACCAAACTTTCTGGCTGCATTGCACCCAAAATATAAAACACCCCATTGGGCATTGATTGCAGGCGGACTGGTGGGTATCATCAGTATTTATTCCGGTACCACAGATAAACTGATTATTTTTTCTGCATTAGGTGCAGTATTTATGTATATGATCAGTATGGTCAGCCTTTTTAAACTCAGGATAGACGAAGCTAAAATGCACCGGCCTTTTACAGCACCTTTTTACCCTTATTTCCCGGCCATTGCATTGATCCTTTCCGCCATTTGCTTAGTCGCAATCATTTATTACAATATCTGGTTAAGTATTTTATTTTTTGCAGCTTTACTCATCATTATTGCAGGTTTTATGATAATGGGTAAACATAAATCAAAGGAGCCCGTTTAATGCCCTACCGTTGTACCATACAACATTGTAATTATGTTTTCAAAGACCTGAAAACTGTCCTGGCCAAAGCTTCACCTTTCCGTTCCGGTGATGCACTTGCAGGCATTCAGGCTGCTTCTTATGAGGAACGTATAGCAGCTCAGATAGCGCTGGCAGATATTCCTTTAAAAGATTTCCTGCAGGAAACTGTGATCAGTTATGAACAGGATGAAATTACCCGGCTGATTATTGATACACATAATGTAATTGCTTTTGCACCGGTAGCTCATTTTACGGTGGGGCAATTGCGCGACTGGCTTCTAAGTGATGCAGCAAATACAACAAGCCTGACTGCATTATCCATGGGTTTAACACCTGAAATGGTTGCCGCTGTAAGTAAACTGATGCGCAATCAGGACCTGATTGCTGTGGCCCAGAAATGTGAAGTAGTGACGCAATTCCGGACTACCCTCGGTCTCAAAGGCAGGCTCTCAGCCAGGCTGCAACCCAATCATCCTACCGATGATGCCAAAGGCATTATGGCTTCTGTAATAGATGGGTTATTATATGGAAGCGGTGATGCGGTAATTGGCATTAATCCGGTATCCGATAACCCTTCTACCATTGTACAATTGCTGAATATGCTGGATGCATTGCGCATCAAATTTTCCATTCCAACGCAAACCTGTATCCTTTCGCATGTAACCACTACCCTGCAGGCTATACAGCAACAGGCACCGGTTGACCTGGTCTTTCAATCCATTGGCGGAACAGAAAAAACAAATACTGGTTTCGGTGTTAGTATCGCTCTGTTAAAAGAAGCACAGGACGCTGCACTCTCCCTGCACAGGAATCCGAACAGCAATCAGGTGATGTATTTTGAAACAGGACAGGGTTCAGCTTTGTCTGCCAATGCACATGAGGGTGTGGATCAGCAAACCTGCGAAACCCGTGCTTATGCAGTAGCACGTCATTTTAATCCCTTTATGATCAATTCTGTGGTAGGATTTATCGGACCGGAATATTTGTTTGATGGGAAACAGATTATCAGGGCCGGACTGGAAGATCATTTCTGTGCTAAATTAATGGGGCTGCCCATGGGTATGGATATCTGTTATACCAACCATGCAGAAGCGGATCAGGATGATATGGATAACCTGCTGACTTTACTCGGCGTTGCCGGCTGTAATTTTATCATCGGTGTTCCAGGTGCAGATGATGTGATGCTCCATTACCAATCCACTTCTTTTCACGATGCCCTTTATGCCCGTAAAACCCTGCATAAAAAACCTGCCCCTGAATTTGAACACTGGCTGGAAGAACAGGGTATTACAGATCCTGATGGCAATCTGTTACCTGCTTACCGTTTTAAAACTCAATTATTGCATACCCGTTTCTGATATGAGTGAAAAAGAAATCATAACGCAAACTGTTCAGCAAGACCCCTGGCAACATTTAAAACAATTTACAAGGGCAAGAATTGCATTGGGACGTACAGGTAATGCCGTACCCCTTAAAGAAACCTTACAGTTTAAACTGGCACATGCTTATGCAAAAGATGCTGTATTCTCTGCTCTGGATATACCCCTGCTGTTGCAGCAATTAGCAGTATTTGACCAGACTGTGCTTACAGTTAAAAGCCAAAATACCAATAGGCAGCATTACCTGCAAAGGCCAGACCTGGGCAGAAAGTTAGCCAGCATTGATGAGCAGCAGTTGCAATCCCATATAAAAGAATCTGATATTGCTATTGTAATAGCAGACGGATTATCAGCCACCGCCATTAACCTCCATGCTGCAGCAATCCTGGGGTTACTGATCCCCCTTTTAAGGGAAAAGCAATTTAGCCTGGCTCCCCTGGTGCTGGCAGAACAGGCAAGGGTGGCTTTAGGAGATGAAATCGCTGCCTTTTTAAAGGCTAAACTGGTCATCGTATTTATAGGAGAAAGGCCGGGTTTATCGGTCAGTGACAGCCTGGGTGTTTATATCACTTATAACCCATCACCCGGATTTACGGATGAGAAACGTAACTGTATCTCCAATATTCATGGGGAAGGATTGTCTTACGAAGGGGCTGCCCGTAAAATTGATTACCTCGTATCGGAAAGCCTTCGGCTGCAATTGTCCGGCGTGCAACTGAAAGACAATGACCTGCTTCTGATTTGATTTTACAGAATTAGTTTCTTTATAAAACTGATAAGTTTTCCTTCTAAAAACTAATCAGCATTTATTTCCTTATTTGTTACCCGATTGCATACTTTTAAGGCAATTAATGCCTTAGCTTACCATGATCAGGCTTCATAAAACAGGTTTTCTCTCCCTGCATTGGTCTTTCATTATTCCACTGTTTGCCCTTCCCATATTTGCCTGCCACAAAACCAGTACAGGTAATTTAGTTTCGGCTGGGCCCTATAGCATCATGGGTAAAAATATCCTTAAAAATAACCAGCCTGTTCAGTTAATCGGTGCCAATGCATTTCATGTCTTTGGAGCGGGTAGCCGTGATATGAATGCCTGGAACCTGGATATTGCCCGTGAATTCATTGGTAATGTAAAACAAACACCTTTATCCGGTGGGGTGATTAAAGATGCTAATGGATCCTGGTTGTATTCCCTTCAAACAGTGGCAGACAGTAACCGGATCAATAACCGGATTACCATTTTCTGTGCATTTGGATGGGATGGTACAACCGGCACTTTGTTTACCGGGCAGAATCCTTCCCAAACAGCCTGGTGGAGTGATTTTAAACTGAAATTAACACAATGGGCTACCCAGTTTAAGAACCAGCCGGATACCTGGCTGGAAGTCTGGAATGAACCTTACCGGTATGACGGTTCCGGTGGGTATTCAGACAACCTTTGGCTGTCTGACATGTCAGCACTGGTTGCAATAGTCCGCAATACAGGCAATCAAAATATACTACTGGTACCCTGTGCAGGCCAGGGCCAGGATGAAACCGTATTACTGGCACAAGGCAACAATCTCTTAAACAATCAGCAGAATCTCCTTTTTGATATTCATGCTTACGAAAAATGGCTATTGGTTCCGGTAAATACAATGGGCAGCCGTTTGCAGCAATTGCAAACCGCAAAGCTTCCTGTAATTTTTGGAGAAACCGCACCCATGAATGCAGGTACCTTAATGAACCCCGCTGCATTGCTGGATTCCACTTATAAATATGGTTTGTCTTCCTGTGCCTGGGTATGGAAGAATGACAGTACAGACACAGATGCCTTGTTAACCAATACCGGCCTGCCCAATAATAATAACAACAACATCTGGGGTTCCCTGTTTTATCAGTTCAGTACCCAAACGCGGAATCCATTACCCTGATTCATTTATTATTTCCAATATGTCAAAGAGCTGCTTCTGCCCAAAAAAACAACCTGCTACTAAGTTCCGGCCGGGTTTTAATAGCAGGTTATTCGTATGTTTTTAAGCAGAAAAACGATAAGGTAAAGCTGACTTTCAGCGCTTACAATATCGTTACAAATTTATAAAAAATTAATCTTTTTTACAAATATTTCAGCAAAAATTTTTGGTATAAATGAATGAAATAATCAGATTTTTAAATCAATTTCTGATACCCTACCACGTCCAGCAACTGGTTAAATTTTTCGCCTACCTGCCGGTAATGTGCACATTGCACAAATCCCATTTTTTCAAATAAACGGATACTTCCTTTATTATCCCCGGAAATGGTACCAATCAGGTTTTTCAAACCCTTCTTTCGGGCAATATTTTCCAAATGGGTGATGGCAGTTTTGCCAAGTCCTTTATTACAATAATCGGGGTGCAGGTAAATCGTAATCTCAGCTGTGCGGTCATAGGCCTGCCGCTTCTTAAAATGGGTCAGAAAACAATAACCTGCAACAGACTGTCCCTCATATATCAGGTAAGATTCATACACCGGGTGGTTGATATAGATAAACTCCTTCAACTGTTCAATGGTTACAGGTTCTGTATGAAAAGTAGCCGTAGAATGTTCAATAAACCAGTCATAAATGGCTTTCACTATCTGTAAATCCGGTTCCTGTATCTGCACAAATCGTATTTCCATAGCAAAATTTTTACCCATCTTTTCTTATTCCATAAACTTAAATAAAATCTGTATTTCCCCTTTTGCATCATGTATTTTGGATGCAGGTATCTGCAGCACATAATTATTAAAATTTTCTCCATGATGTAAATCATCATGATCCCTGTGCCGCAGGCTAATCGGGTTTAGATAACCATGAACATCTTTGGTAATTTTGTAGACTGACAGGTTATCCGGGTGACTGCTATGGTAAGTGGCAAATTCCACTTCTTCTAAATTGGATTTGGAAAAATCGCATTTGTCCACATATAATTTAGTCGCATGAAGGGGTATTTCTCCGTAATGATAAGGCACTTTATAAGTAAGTGTTGCATTTTGCACATCAAATTCATCACTGCGCGTATACATGGCATTTTTTACCAGTTCGGTAAACGGATCAGGCTCCGGTAAATGGTCACTATCGTTATTCGGATGATTACTCATACTGCTAAAATATTATTTTTTCTGTTCTTCAGGTAATTTTCCGCTAAATCTACCCTGCTTTTTACCTTGCATAAATACCTGCACCAGCAAATCATATAATTCAGGGTGTTTTTCCTGCATTCTGTCGGGCTGCTCAAAAAAATACTCTGCAGCTACTGCTAAAAACTCAGCTTCACTGGTGGTGGCATAGGGGTTAATATCAGATTCACCCATTTTAATCAGCCTTATTTCCTGATGAATACGTTTAAGCCAGGGTACTACATACTGAGGCGGTATAAAAGTTCGCGGGCAACCATCAGTATCTCCATCTGCCGCATCAATCAGGTGTACAAATTCATGTACTGCTGTATTGGAAGGGGAATGAGGGTCTGAAAAATCCTGATGCAAATCCTGTTTAGATAATATCATCACATCTTTCATCGGGCCATTGCCCACCATGCCCAACACATTCCGCCCTTCCCCCCTGATTGCAAAATCTGTATTAAAAGAACCCGGGTATACCAGTACTTCATGAATATTAGGGTATTCCCAGCCCTTGAAGGCAAAAATGGGAATAATGGCTGCTGCTGCAACCAGCACCCGGTCTGCATCAGATACTACCGTTTTAACCCCTGTAATCCTCACTTTCTCCAGAAATGCCAGTAAGCGTATTTCAAAGTCTGTTTTCTCCGCATCATTCAATCCCTGGTAAAATGCCACCTGCTCTGTCAATGTCTTTTTTACCATCATAATTTCAGGTAGTGGCAAGGGTTTTGGCTTTGCTTTGAATACTAAAAAAATTACAGCGCTAAACAAACCTATAAGTATAAGTACAATAATCAATTGCATTTTTAAAATTGAAAAAGGTTGCTGAATTGCTAAAATTATTTACCTGTACAAGTTAAGATTAAATAATATTATCTTTCAGATCATTAAATACATTCCAATTTCAGTATGAAGTTAATTATGGTACTACCACTCACATTTATTGATTAATTATTTCAATAGCCTTATCAATCAATACATCCTTGTTTTTGCGGATATCCTGAACAGAAGGCCTGATGAAAAGATCGGGCACTATTCCTTTTCGTTGCGTTTCTGTTCCATTTGGGTAATAGACTCCCAGACCACTAATCATAGTACTGATCCCTCCGGGCAGGAAGATAGCGGATACATTCCCATCTGCACCGGCCGTAGTAGAACCAATTACGAAGCCATGGGGTACAACCCGGAATGCCATGGTGGTATATTCAGCCTGACTTTGGGTGATCTCATTCACCAGTATCACAATTTTTCCTTTGTAATAGTCTGCATTGAAATCCCCGATACTCAAATTGCTGGAAACAGTAAATAATCCGGGAGCAGCAATATTACCCTGGGAAAACTTTACAAACGGAGTACTTCCGGGCATTAAATATTTGCCCAGTGTAAATACAATAAATTCAGAAGGATAACAGCGCAGATCAATTATCAGCCCCTTGCAGGTACTTTTTACCTGTTCCATTATAGCAGGTAAATAGCTGTTCTTTACAGATCCGGGATATAAGTAGCCAATATCGTTTCCAATCATTTTAAAACAAGTATTTTTTAGATGAAATGGATTGTTGAATTTTATTTTTGTAACTGGTTTTGCAGCAATAGTTATTTCCTGCTTTTTTTTATCTCTGATAAACGTAATGACTATTGCCGTATCATTTGTCCTCAGCAGTTTTGCTTCAAAATCCCTCAGCTGGGTACTGTAATTGGATGCAGGTAAATATTTTAAATGATTCTGCAGTATTTTTTGAACAGATTGATGATTAACCGCAAAAATAATATCACCTTTTTTCAAACCGGTTATTTTCGAAGTTGAATCACCCGCAAATCCGGTAACCACAAACTTATCCTCCACAGAACTTAATTCAACCGGCACACTGTTTATTCCCCAAAATTTTGCTAAATCCGGCGCTCCACCCCATATATTGGCGTGGGTATCATGCACTCTTGCAATCAGTTCCAGCACGGTTAAATCGTATGCAGTTGCTGAGCTATCCTTAATAAATTTGGGAATAAATTCTTTCAACACCCGTTTCCAATCCTCTCCAATCAGGTATTTATAGGGAAAGTAGTATTGTATCATATTCCAATACCGGAAAAGTGATAACATGCGGAAACCTGCATCCGGATATAGCATTGAAGGATAACTGCTTTCATTTTTAAATTCAGGGTTCCCCAGGTTGGTCAATCCGATATAATAGGACAAAGAATCTCTTTTTGCTGTTTTTACTTTCATCAGTAAAGCACTTAACTCAGGAGATAGTTTTGAACCAACTATCCACCCGGTATCCGGTTGCATTATTATTTTATTTCCTGTATTTAATGGTTTTGCCACAGATTCAATATTGCCCAATCCCTTAATCCATTTAACAAGTATTGCATCAATCACTTGCGGGTTCCTCTCATTCAGTAACTGAGGCATTATTCTGAATAATTCATAATCCCAATTATAATTACCTGCAGTAACAGCTGGATGGTAATATTTTAAGAATCCCCAGACTAAACCAAGTTTATATAAATTACCCATCCGGTCAGCATCCGGAGGAATCGAATTGATTGCAGATCCCTGATTAAACATAGTGTCAGTCTGAGATTTTAATTTTGGCAATGGCTTTAATTCACTGATCGGCTTACCATCAATAGAAAGCTCCAGATCGTCTACCCACATTTTCCCTTTGCCAAATAATAAAGCCCCAATAACAATCTGCCTGGTTTTTACAGGATTCAGGTCCAGCGTTATTGTATATTTCTTCCATTCAGTTGTACCGGTAACCCCGTTTTTTTTCATATTATCAAATGCAATGGAGGGATCTATTCTTACCCAAAGTCCGGCCCAGCCTTCTCTAACATTTTCTGTTTTTATATACCCGGATAAAGTAATTTTTTGACCAGCATAATTATCCGGAATTATTAATCCCAATGCCTTAAAACCACTGCTATCACCAATGGATTGAATGGAAGCTGCATATTTACCGGAATAGCGGATAACAGAATCAATAGCAATACTAAACTTCGGATTGCCCGATTCCACCCAAAATAATTGTTTTCCATTGGCTGTCTTTTCAAAATCAAGATTCAATGCCTGAACTTCTTTTTTGGATTGACAAAATGAATTTGCCATAGTAATTAAGATAGCAATAAACAGGATTTGTTTTTTCATGGATACTTATTTGTTGATACAGTGCTATACACAGTTAATTAAAGATATATATTTAAGCCAGTTCACAAATCAAAATATTTTTAACCATCTCCCTGATAATTTTTTATATTGCACCGCTTTATGTTTAAACATCTTATTGTTATACTACTCCTTTCAGCATTTACTTTACAAACCTTTCAAAAGGCAGTGATTGTTGTTGACTATTATACCAATACTGCCGTTTTTGCTAAAGATTGCGTGAATAAAGCAAGGCCTATGTTACATTGTAACGGTCATTGCCAGCTGATGAAGAAATTAAAACAGGAAGAAAATAAGGACAAGCAAAACCCTGAACGCAGATCTGAAAATAAAGACGAAGTTTTATTCTGTAAGCAGCACCAGTCGCTTATCCAGCCAATTGCAGGAATAGGCCTGCGTCAATTTATTTCGATGAACATTAATACCACCAGAGATATCCCTGCTGATTTCTTTCATCCTCCCGGAGCATAGCTCAATTTTATTCTTATTATTTCTGACATTCTATTATTCCTGAAAAGGATTGGGCCTTGTCATGCTTTACTTTATAACAAATAGTATAGCAAAAAATAATAAACACCTCTAAATTGACACTTCATCAAATGGATGTGCTGGCAGTTTATTGCCCATACATTAACGATGAAAAATTAAATATGCTTCTTTAATACAAATTATGAAAAATATATTCACAATTATATACTGCCTTTTTATATCGTTCTTTTCCTTTTCTCAAACCAGCAAAACCATCACCGGAAAAGTTTATGATGGTATCAGTAAAGAACCGGTGGCTGGTGCATTTATTTCGGACAACAAAAAGCATAGTACATTAAGCGGAACAGACGGTAATTTTAGTATTACCACCGCAGATCAAACCATTTCCATTAGTGCCCTAAATTTTAAACCAGCCAATATAAAGGCAGTTAACGGAACCATTGCCATTGCCTTGTATCCTGACAATAAAGAACTGGATAATGTGGTTGTTACTGCCAGCAGAACCGCTGAGAAAAGAAGTGAATCACCAATTGCTATTGCATTGATTAATAAACAAACTATCCAGGATACCAAAGCACAGCGTATGGATGGCCTGCTGAATAAAGTTAGTGGTGTGAATATGATTAACCTGGGCAATGAACAGCATGAAATGAGTATTCGCCAGCCCATGAGTACCAATAACCTGTTTTTATACCTGGAAGATGGTATACCTATACGGACTTCTGCAGTTTTTAATCACAATGCATTACTGGAAATGAATATGGCCGCTGCCAGGAGTATTGAAGTGATCAAGGGTCCTTCCTCTGCCTTATACGGTGCTGAAGCTATTTGCGGCGTGGTAAATGTAATTACTCAGGCACCACCTGCTTTTACCAGCGGTACTGCCAGTGCGCAGTTTAACAATGCCGGCTATCAGCGGTACGACCTGCAGGCAGGTACCACCATGGGAAAACTGGGTTTTATATTCAGTGGATATTATGCGCAACAGACAAATGGCTCTATTCAGTACAGCGACTTTCACAAATCTGCCGGCACATACCGGCTGGATTATAAAATAGACAATAATACAGTATGGAGTAACAGTATCTCGTATATTGATTACTTCAGTGATATGTATGGCCAGCTGGACAGTACCCATTTTGCACAAAAAAACTATTCGGCCCAGACTTTTTTTACTTACCGCAAAGTCTATGCTTTCCGGGGTAAATCTGTGCTTTCCCATCAATGGAATGAAAATAGCAGTACCACAGCCACATTCATGTACAGGAATAATTCTGTTATTCAGAATCCTTCTTACCAGATCGGCACCTACCATATTGGCAATATACCTTCCAGGCCCATTTCTGCAGATACAGCTACCGGTAATATCAACGACAATGCATTTTCTTCCTATGGATTATCCGTTCAGCATGTACAGAAATTCAATTTTCTGCAAAGCAAACTGATCATCGGATTAAATACAGAACTGAATCCGCAAAACTTTAATGAATCCTTTATCTGGGTAAAAAAATCCACTGAAAACGGAGTTACCAATTATACCGGTTATACTAAAAATAATCCGGATTCTGTACTGGCTAAATACCGCACTTTCGTAACCAATTTTGGTAGCTATGCCAGCTATGCTTTCTCTCCTGCTAAAGGGCTGCGTATCAGTGCCGCAATAAGGTATGATGCTTTCCAGTATGTATTTGTAAACTACCTTACCGGCTCTGCAGTTACAGGTGGCCCTTCCAGTGTAACCAGTTACAATAAAATAGCACCTAAAATAGGGTTTACTTATAATTTCAAAGGATTGGGTTTTTATGGTAACTACAGCCAGGGATATGTTCCACCTCAGATTACAGAAGTTTTCAGCAAAGTAAACAATACTTATCTGGCCCCGCAGACTTTTACCAACTATGAAATTGGTGGATGGTTTTCATTGATCAGCCATACTTTGTATGCCGACTGGAGCGCATATATTATGAATGGCAAGGATGAAATTATTTCTGTTAAATTGCCTTCGGGTATTTCTTCTTCAGAAAATGCGGGTCAGACCCGGCATAAAGGACTGGAATACGGACTTAACTTTAAACCTAATGATGAATGGACAATACGTATCGGTGCATCTAATGCTAAACACAGTTTCGTAAATTATATATCCGGGGGAATCAATTATAACGGGCACGAAATGGCAACTGCACCCCGCTTTTTTGGAAATGCAGAAATAACTTATAAACCTAATTGGTGCAAAGGCTTCAGAATGGGACTTGAAGCACAACATGTGGGAAAATATTATATGGACAACCTGGATACGCATACCTATAATGGTTTTACTGTGGCCAATATCAGGATGGGCTATACAGTTAAACAATATGAAGTTTGGATAAATGCCCTGAATGTTTTCAACCGCTATTATTCCACTATTTCCACCTGGTCGGCCAGCTCAGGCTATGCCTACCAGCTGGGAGATCCAAAGGCATTTACATTCGGTGTATCCTATAAATTCGGAAAATAAAATAAATAAATTATATGATTCGGAAACACATTTATAAATGGCACAGAACAGCATCTCTGATTATTGCCATTCCGGTTTTACTATGGGCTATCAGCGGGTTCCTGCATCCTATCATGACCAATATCAGGCCCCGGATAGCCACACAATTTATGGTGCCTGCTGGCATTGACAGCAGCACCATTAAAATGCCTTTACAGGAAGCACTGCAAAAAAACAGCATCGATTCTTTCCTTTCTGTAAGGCTGATTGCAATTGATACCAATTGGTTTTATCAGGTAAAACTTTTACACAGTCCGGAACTGGAATATTACAGTGTTACCAACGGCAAAAAATTAAAGAAAGGGGATTGGTTATATGCGCAATACCTGGCCCGTATTTTTTTAGAAGGCCCAAAAAAAGATTCCATTCACCATTCAGCTAATGGCAATACCTCTGCAAACACAAACCCGCAGTCAGATTGCTGTGATGCTGCAGCCAATTGTGTATTAAAACCCAGGAGAGGTGCCCCGGTAAAAGACATTGCCTTCCTTTCCTCGTTTGACGCTGAATATAAAAGTATTAACCGGTTATTGCCTGTTTACAAAGTAAGTTTTGACAGGCCTGATGGAATAAGGATTTATGTAGAAACCTGGCAGGACAGATTTTCTGTGGCGGTAGACAGGAACAGGGCATGGTTCAGTACTTTTTTTAGCCTGGTGCATACGATGGAATGGCTGGATATGTTGGGAAAAGCCAGGTTATTGGTTGAAATGGCTTTTACGGCCCTGGCATTCCTGACTGCATTAATGGGTATCTATATTTTCCTGATTACAAAAAGTAAAAAAACCGGAAAAAATCAGTTGCTCCGGGCCCGAAAAAATCACCGGTATACTGCTGTCATTTTTGCTTTGTTTACCCTGATGTTTAGTTTCAGTGGCGGTTACCATGCTTTTTCAAAACTGAAAGAAGATACCCGGGATCAATATTTTGTGCAGCATGCTTTTGCCACCAATTCCATTCAGCTGGATATTGAAAAAATCCGTCAGATAGCTAAAAAACAGATTACGGATATCAGCCTGGTTTATTTGGATACGCTATCCTGCTGGCAGGTTAAAGTGAAAGAGGGTATTAAAGGAAACAAGAAAGACAATAAGCCCAAAGACCTGATGAAAGAAATGAGTGCAGCAGCCCCTACGGTATTGTATATTGCGGCAAAGGATTATACCCTTTTACCTGAAGGAGAAAAAAAATATGCCCAATTCCTGGCCACCCAATTCAGCAAACAGAATGCTTCCTCAATTCAGTCTGCTGTATTAATTACCAAATTTGAGGGGGAATATGGTTTTGTGAATAAACGACTGCCTGTCTGGAAAATCAGTTATCCGGTAAACCGGCAGGAAAGATATTATGTTGAAACCAGCAGTGGTAAATTGTCTGTAAGCATAAATAATACCGATCTTTGGGAAGCCAATTCATTCAATTACTTGCACAAACATCACTTTATGGACTTTGCAGGTAAGGGATGGCGGGATTTTAGTACCATGTTTTGGGTGGCCTCACAAATTGCAATGATTGTTCTTGGATTAATCCTGTATGCCCGGTCTCAGTTTAAGAAACCCAAAAACAGGTAATTTTTAGTCTGATGAACCCTTCCAGCTTCAGACTTTCTGTCTACAAATAAAAAATGATTAAACATTTTAAAAATAAATATGGCAGTTTAGAAAATTAGTTTAATTTAGCTATACTAAAGATTAAACATTTAATCTTTTACCCTTTGTAATTCTTATCATTTCTCTCCTATAACCTCAACAAATCATCTTATTAACAGTGGTTTATTAATAAACTGCTGTTTTCTCAGGGCAGTTCTGTACACGCATGATACCTTCATGTATGCAGTTTCATGCCAATTTAATACCCTAACAAGTATTAACCCTTAAAACAGGATCCCCGCTTTTGCGGGGATTTATTTTTACGCAATACTGCATAAAAAACCAGCGTAAATGCTACTTCCATCACTCATTAACATAGCACAATTATCAGCCCTTTTTGAAAAAAGGGATGGATTTGAATACATGACCGGATAGGAGGAAGATGATACTTAAGAAGAATTCTTGAATCCCTTTATAAATTACGATTTTGGATATTAAATGACACTGCACTTGCAGGAACAAAATAATGTTCCTATATTGAATCAGATATTAATTCAATCTTCGTCAACAAAAGATTAAAAAGTACCGGCTGCCATTTCAATGGCAGCTTTTAAAAGAAAATTTATTCATCTCCTATAAAACCGAAGGTCTGTCTGAGTAAGGCAGGCTTTTTGTTTTTTAGCAAATGATCTGTTATTTTATTCCAGAATGCCAATCCTTAAAATAACCAGGAAAGCAAATCACCGGTTAATGGTGAATCAATATCTGATTATGGGAAAGTAAATTAGTCTTACTTATAAATTTGAAAAAAACAGTTCTAAAATAAATTATCGGAAATTTCTGCCCCTTGGCCCCATTTGATTGCCATGCGGAGGTTGTTCTTCAGCAGGTTTAACAGCAATTTTTTTACCAAATATAGAAACACCATCTAAAAGCCCCATGGCTTCTTTAGCTTCTTCTTTATTCAACATATCTACAAATCCAAAACATTTACTTTTTCCAGTTTGCCTGTCAATAATCACCTGGGCATATTTCACTTCGCCATATAATTCAAACATTTCTTTTAAATCTACATCATCAATTTCACCTGGTAGTCCTGCAACAAAAAGTTTCATATCAATTTTTTAATCAAAAGTGATGCACCTGCCAAAAGATGCTTAAATTTTTTATAAAGATGGCTGTTTTTTTCCATTCAAGGCAAATAAACCTTACACCTTACTTTCGATTTAAGATTTTTATAACCCTTATCTGCACAAAACCAAATCGTTATCAGGATGTTAGGAGAATACTTTAAACTATTATCTTTAAAGCACTAATTATTTTTTATGAGAAAACTATTTTTAATTCTTGCCATTTCTTTTGCAGTTAGCACACAGGCACAGGTTTTACAATTAAGAGAACAGGCTGTGAAAATTGATGAAATACTGGCCGACAGGCTGAATCATTTGCTTCCGGATCTGATGCAGGAAAAAGGAATAGAAATGTGGGTGTTGGTAAGCCGCGAATACAATGAAGACCCGGCTTTAAAAACCATGCTTCCGGCCACCTGGTTATCCGCCCGGAGAAGAACTATCCTGGTATTTTACAATAATCCAAAACAAAAAATATTTAAAAAACTAGCCATTGCCCGTTATAATGTGGGAGATGAAATAAATGCAGCCTGGGATATGAAAGAATATCCGGAACAGTGGGATGCCCTCTCCCATCTTATTAAAACATTACAACCTAAAAATATAGCCATTAATCTATCTGAAAATTTTGCGCATGCAGATGGATTGGACTATACCGACTATGGCCTGCTGATGGCGGCTGTTCCGCCTGATTATAAAAATAAAATAGTTTCAGCTGAACCCCTTGCGGTAGCCTGGCTGGAAAGCAGGACTGCCAAAGAAATGGATCTGTACCCTAAACTGATCAGCATCACCCATGCCATCATTCAGGAAGGGTTCAGTAATAAAGTAATCATTCCCGGTAAAACAACTGCAGATGACCTGGTATGGTGGTTCAGACAAAAAGTGAATGACCTGGGATTAACCACCTGGTTTCATCCTTCAGTAGAAATTCAAAGAAATGATTCAGCCATATTTGATCATTTAAAAGCATTTACCAACCAGGAAAAAGAAAATATTATCCAGCCCGGCGATTTATTGCATGTTGATTTTGGTATTACTTACCTGCGGTTAAATACTGATATTCAGGAACATGCTTATGTACTGCAGGAGGGGGAAACCGATGCCCCTGCCTTTCTGTTAAAAGCCATGGCAACTGCCAACCGTTTACAGGATATCCTCACTGCTCAGTTTGCACTGAATAAAACAGGTAACCAGATTTTAAAAAATGCATTGGCCGAAGCCAAAAAAGAAAATATCATTGCCACCATCTATACCCACCCCATTGGATATCATGGACATGCAGCCGGACCAACCATCGGCTTATGGGATATGCAGGGTGGCGTACCGGGTAGTGGCGACTTTCCCATGCACTACAATACCTGCTATTCTATTGAATTAAATGCCGCTACTGAAATTAAAGAATGGCATAAACAGATCCGCATGATGCTGGAAGAAGATGGCTTTTTTGAAAAAAATGGATTTAGGTATATAAATGGAAGGCAGGAAAAACTGATACTGATTGCGGCAAATAAGCATGAATAGCCACCCTGTAATTATTTGATGTACAAACTTTAATTAATTGTTACTGAATCGTTAACTAATTAATAAGCAATTCTTATCTAATTGATAACAATCGATTTATGCTGGCATTTTAGCAATTTAAATGAAAATATTTGCAAAATTTTTCAAAGAAACCACTTATGCAACCGATGAGAATCAACGCAATCCGGGCAATACTATTGTCCTTCCTCTTTACTGGATTTGCAGCTATTTCTTTTTCCCAGAATATCAGGGGAAAAGTATTTGATGCAAAAACAGGCGAACCACTTGCAGGAGCAAGTGTAGTAATCAAAAACACAAAACTGGCAACTTATGTAAATCTGGATGGTAGTTATCTGTTTAAAAATGTAAAACCAGGTAAGTACAACCTGGAAATTAAATTAGTGGGTTATAAAAGTGTAAAAGCTGATGATATTAAAGTATCAGAATCAGGCATTACAACTGTTGCAGATTTACAACTGGCCCCTGCTACTAATGATTTAAAAGAAGTAATCGTTTCGGGTTATACTGATAAACATTCAGATTTTGCTGCCAGGAATATAGAAAAGAATGCTGATATTGTTCAGAATATTTTGTCAGAAAAAACAATTCAATTACTTCCGGATGTTACAGTGGCCAATGCCTTACAACGTGTAAGCGGGGTTACTATTCAGCGCGATAACAGTGGTGAAGGCCGTTATGCAATTATCCGTGGTATGGATCAGCGCTATAACAATACATTGGTAAATGGTATTAAAATACCAAGTCCTGATGATAAATACCGTTTTGTACCAATGGATGTATTCCCTTCAGAAATGCTGGAAAGGCTGGAAGTAATCAAAGCCCTTACACCCAATATGGAAGGTGATGCTATCGGCGGTTCTATGAACCTGGTAATGAAAAGTGCACCGGATAAGTTTTTATTTACAGGTAATGTAGCTGCCGGTTATTCCGCCATATTTTCTGAAAGGCCATTCAATGCTTTTTATCATGGTTCAATTAATAAACAATCACCTGCAGAAATAAATGGCAACAGTTATGCTGCAACTGCTGCTGATTTCCCTTTAAATAACCTGCATTTTTACAATAAAACTTCTCCGGTTAATGGAACATTTGGTTTAACAGTGGGCGACCGTTTCCTGAATAAGAAACTGGGTATCATCGTTTCTGTTAGTTACCAGGATTTTTATAAAGGTACCAATTCTCAATCTCTGATTCAAAGTGCTCAGCCGGTTTATATCCCTGCTGGTAACACTCCTTCCTTTACTGATGCATACGACAGACAGTATTCAACACAAACTAACAGGGTTGGTTTGCAGAATAAAATTGATTACGTATTTAACAGCAGAAATAAAATATCACTGTTTAATATGTATGTTCATCAAAATGAATATCAAACAAGGTTTACACCAGATACTACCGTTGGAACAAATTCATCTGCAGCAAGCAGGTCTGTGGATGTGGAATACAGAACCAGGTGGCAGATCCAGGATATCTATAATGCTACTTTACAGGGCGACCACCAGATTAATAACCAGGTTAAACTGAACTGGAGTGGTGTGTATTCTTTTGCAAAGAACCAGGTGCCGGATATGGCCACCTATGATTTCAATGCCAATGTACTGTTTAATGCCAATGGCGCTGTAACAGCAGTTGATTCAAGTACCTACGGAACAAATATGACACGTATCTGGCAGCATAACACAGACCAGGATTGGGCAGGATATCTGAACCTGACTTATTCCCCTACTCTTTTCAAACAGGCTGTGGAATTTAAAACAGGTGGATTGTACAGGGCCAAAACAAGGACAAACTACTATAACAACTACAACCTTGTAGCTTATAATAATACAGTACAGCCTTTCCATACTATTGACCAGGTTACACTAGCTTTTAATCCTTCACAAGATGGTACAGGCAATATAACAGCACAAACAGCTAACCATTATACTGCAACGGAAGATATTGCTGCAGCTTATATTGAAACCAAATTCATGCTTACCAAAGCATTGCAGGTTTTAGGTGGTGTTAGAGCAGAAAATACACAACAGGAATATAATACTGTGATGCCGGAAACTTTTAATACCAAAAGCGGTACTATTAACTATGTAGATGTGCTCCCTAGCGTACATTTTAAATATGCGCTGAACACTCAGCAAAACCTTCGCCTGTCTTACTTTAAATCTATCAGCAGGCCGGGCTTTGGAGATATAGTTCCTACAAATAACCCGGGAGAACAATTCAATGAAATCGGAAATCCTTATTTAAAGCATGTTCGTGCTGACAACTTGGATTTACGTTATGAATATTTTCCTGGCCATGCAGACCAATTGTTATTGGGTACTTTTTACAAACAATTACAGAACCCCATTGAATATTTCATAACAAGAAATGGTGGGCCGAGTGCATTATTCATTCAGGCTGATAATGTAAATCAGGCTACAAACTATGGTTTTGAGGCAGTGTATACCAAATACTTCGGAATGTTCGGTATCTCAGCCAATTATACTTATACCCATTCTCAGGTTACTACAAAAAAATTATTATATCATTATGTAACCGGTATTGGGGTAAGGACAGACAGCGTTACCCAGACAAGGCCATTACAGGGGCAGGCTAACAATGTGGGCAATATTTCATTCCTCTACAAAAATCCTAAAATAGGATTGGAAGTGCAGTTGGCATTCTCTTATACCGGTGACAGGATCGCACAGGTTTCCCAATGGTATAACCTGGATACCTGGCAGAAACCTTACAGTCAGTTAGATCTTTCTTTTGAAAAAAAACTGGCCAACCATTTTTCTTTTTATGCCAAGGTTAATAATATTACCAATTCTCCAAACAAACTGTACATAAAGGCATCGCCTTCTGTAATTAATCAGCAATTTGCCGGTGGGTATTCCATTCCATATCAAACCACCAATGCTTATACCACAGTACAGAAAGATCTTTATAAAATAAATTTCCTGGGTGGATTCAGGTATAAATTTTAAACAATATAACCTATCAAGATAATCAATAACATTATGAAAAAAATATTAATACCCGCTTTGATCTTACTAACCGGTTATCTGTTTTCCGGTTGTAAGAAATTAGCTGAAGACGATTCAAACATTTACCAATATGTACTGCCTGCAGGTTCAACAGTAAGTGATGCTGCTCCACTATGCGGTTCTATCAAAGGAGTGATGCTTACCGGTAAGACCTATACTATCGGCTGTGATGTTTACATTAACCGTGGGGATACTTTAATTATTCAACCGGGTGTAACTGTTAATTTTACCAACAGCTCTGGAATTATTGTACGTGGTTCCCTGATCAGTTTAGGAACTCAGTCACAACCTAATTATTTTACAGTTCCGGGTGTAACAAAAAATGCTGCACCGGGCATTGCACTTGCAAAAGACTCGGCTCATATTGGATTATGGAAAGGAGTTATAGGGGATTCTTCCTGTAAAATGATGATATTGAAATGGACCCATATCGACTTTACAGGTGCAGCTTATGGTAATGTTGCCGGCCCAGCAGTTGAACAAAGTGCCAGTACTTCCTTTGATCTGTTATTTCAGAACCCCAATGGAATATTAGTGGTAGAAGACTGTTGGTTTTGGGGTGGTACAGATGACTGTATGAGGATCTCTAATGGTAAATTCCATGTATTCCGTAATACATTTGAAAAATGCGGTGGTACCGGTGGTGATATCATTAACGTAAAAGGTGGTGGTGTTGGCACCATGGCTTATAATTTCTTTATCGGTACAGCATATAACGGGCAGAAAGCTTCTAATAAAGGGCAACCGGTTGGTGCACCTCAAACCAATGTAGTAATGTATAACAGTACTTTTGTGGATGGAGGTATACAGATCATACCAGGAGCCAGAGGTGGTTGTATTGATTTTGAACAGGGTGCTGAAGGAACGTTTTATAATAATGTAGCAGTAAACTGCCGTGTAGGTTACCGGGTAGTAAATAACCCTGTTGCTGATACTGTACATTTAACCTATGGGTATAATTATCAGTATGCTGATTCTGTAAGTATTGCGCAACAATTCTTCACTTTTGGGCCAGTTTGTACAAAACCACAAGCAACAGATATTCCGTTGCCATCTTCCTACCTGCCTGCTAATTTTAATTATCCAAACCCTGCTTCAGCAACCTATAATGGAAGTGCAGCAGCTTACGATGGTACCAATGCAGTTCAGAAATTTCCACCATTATTTGTTAATTTTCCTTTACCATGCCCTTATTCTCCCTGGTCAGTATCTGCAATTGGTTCTTATAATTTCCATTTGCAACCTGGTTCTCCATTGATTGGAAAGGGTTATACAGGTTCTGGTTTACAACCATTGGTAGTTGTTCCTGTTGATCCGGTTTACGGAGCTACCGAAGTAACACCTCCCGGTGCAGACCTTGGTTGTTACCAGACAAACGGAAGAGGTAACCAGCATTAATATGTTTTGCCTTTGAATATTTTAAACATCGGAAGCTAATTACTTCCGGTGTTTTTTTATAAATAAAAGGGTTTGCCTGCACAAACTTTGAATTGAATAAATAGTATGAATAAAACTTGTACAATACCCTGTTTAATTGCCTTGCTGTTTTTAGCAGGTTGTGCTAAAAATGGATCTTCCAATAGTTCAGGATCAAATAATAAAACGGATACACTGCCTTTAACCGGAACAGTTCTGAAAACAGATACATTAAGAGTAATGGCTTATAATATTTTGAATTATGGGGATGCTTGTCAGGGTACTACAGCCTTGCTCGATACCTATTTTAAAACTATTATTCAAAACACACAGCCAGATTTGTTAAGTTGCGAAAAAATGTCTGCTTTTAATCCGGCTCCCGGAGCATCAGGAAACCTGGCTGATGAAATTCTGTTTAATGTATTAAATGCTGCATTTCCAGGCTTAAATAACTTATATGCTTATGTTACTCCCACAAACAAAAGTTTTGGATCAGATATGTCTGTTCTTTTTTATAATCAGCAAAAACTGACTTATGTAAAAACAGAAACATTGGAAGCCTATATTACCGATTTTGATCTTTATAAACTTTATTACAACGATATTAATCTCTCAATTACCCACGATACCACTTTTTTGTATATACTGGTCAATCATACCCAGTCGGGTTCCTCCAGTACCACGCGCGACCAGCAGGTTACTACTGAAATGAACACCCTTCGTGCTAAATTTTCTTATTTCCCCAACCTGATTATTATGGGGGATTTCAATACAGCCAGCAGTTTTGAAGCGGGTTACCAGTCTGTCATTGACAGCAGTAATGCCCAAACCCGGATGAGTGACCCGCCCTATTACCCTGACAGAATACTTCAATACCCGGGTAATTGGGATATAACCCCTTATACCGTAGCATCCTATCTCACTACTTCTACCCGGCAATCAGCAACTATACCCAACGCCTGTGGAACGGGTGGTGGTGCGAAATCATGGTTCGATCATATTTTCCTCTCCCCATGGATTGTAAAAGGAACCAATTATATCAGTTATGTGCCGGGATCTTATCAGACAATTGGCAATGATGGTAACAGATCAGGAGTGGATATTAACAGTGCAAGCCCGGTGGTGAACAATGCAGCACCAGCTTATTTACTTAATAGTTTATTTCAGTTTTCAAATAAATATCCCGTCATGCTGAAACTGGTTGTTCATGCAAACAGAAATGCGGTTAGCCCGGCAGATCCGGCAGAATAATATTTTATTGAATCCTGTTACTAATTTTTACTTTTAAATTATGAAAAAGATATTTCTGGCAGGTACGGCATTCCTCATTATTTTAAATGCCGTTGCACAAAACAATACCCTTCATTTTATTTTCACCTCTGATGTACATTTCGGACTTTTTAAAGAAAGTTTCCGCGGTGATAGTAATGTTAGCGCTGCAAAAGTAAATGAAGCCATGGTGGCGGCCATGAATACAGTTCCTGCACTTGTACTTCCGGCTGATCAGGGGATTGCTGCCAACACTAAAATTGGTGCTATTGAAGCACTGATTATTACCGGGGATTTTTGTAACCGGCAGGAAAAAGGAATTCAACCGGCTTCCGTTTCCTGGCAACAATTTGAAACAGTATATATTAACAGTATACATTTAAAAGACCAGCAGGGTAATACCACCAAACTGCTGCTTACACCCGGCAACCATGATATCAGTAATACTGTTGGATTTCACCGCCCGATGAATCCTTTAACGGATAAAGGCCCGATGATACAATTGTATAACCTGATGCTGCATCCTTCTATATCTAAAACAGCTGCTGATTTTGATTATAACAAAGATAAAATTCATTACAGTGTAAATACAGGGGGAATTCACCTGGTATTTGTGGATGCCTGGCCCGATTCTTCAGAAAGGGTATGGATGGAAAAAGACCTGCTGGCAGTTGGGGATTCCACTCCAGTATTTTTATTTACCCATTCAGTTCCGGATGTGGAAGCCCGCTTTTTTGTTAACCCCAACGGAGATCATAGCATCAATGAAAAAGATAAATTTGAAAACCTGGTTAATGAAACCTTTAAAGACGGACATTCAGTGGAAGATAAAGCTATTTTGGAACAAAATGCACTGGCTGCATTTATTACCAAACATCCCAATATCAAAGCTTATTTCCATGGCCATAATAATTATAACCAATTTTATGAATGGCAGGGGCCGGACCATACCATTCACCTGCCCTGTTTCCGTGCAGATTCTCCGATGAAAGGAAAAAATTCTTCTAAAGATGAGACCAAACTTTCCTTTATTGTATTCAGTATTGATACAGTTACCAAAACAATGACAGTGCGGGAATGCTTATGGAATACAGAACCTTCCAATAAAGCACATCCCATTAAATGGGGTACCAGCACTACAATAAAGCTTTAATCATAAAGTAATAGAAATATGCTAATTCCCTTTCCTTTTATGCTGTTATAAATTTAGTGAATGGCAGACAGCAGGCGTTTAACAAAACCATCCAGCTGACTGTTTTCAATCCACCTTACAACAGCTACTATATCATTTTGTTCATCCACATAAATCATATTGGTACCGTTGCCAATATGGGCAAAGGCATTTTCCGGTGCTGAAGGCAGCATTTTCTTTCCGGTATTTAAAAAGTAGTTCATAAATCCGTAATCCGGATTAGCAGCAGTTGGAGTACGTGAGGTACGGATCCATTCTGCAGAGATCAGTTGTTTACCATCCCAATTGCCCTGATGCAGTGTGAGTAATCCAAATCTTGCCATATCATAAGCATTGATAAACAAACCGCCGCCAAAATGGCCACCACCGCTTACTGATTGGATCAGTTTACCATCCAGTACAATCCAGGCATTCCGGTAACCAGTCCAGATCCAGGTATTGGAAGCCCCTATTGGATTCATAATATTATCCCGCAGCACCTGCGGCAGGGGTTGGTGCCAGATACAGGTGGCAGCCAATGCCAGTGCATTTACCCTGGTATCATTGTATTTCCAGGTACTGCCCGGTTCATTGCGTTTACGTGTAAGCCATTCAGTTTGTTTATCAGAAGGCCGGTCGGCCCAGTCGGGCTTGCCCCATAAAGTACCTTCCCAGTCGCTCGTCTGCCGCAGTAAATGATCCCAGGTAATCTTCCGGTTATGTGGGGTATTAAAAGGATATATAAAATTAGGCTGGCCAAAGTGCTCGGCTGAGCGATTGATATTTGCCGGATCATAGACTTCCACAGGTGGCAATACTTTATAAACGGTATCCTGTATGGAAGCAATCAAACCACGGTCCACTGCCAGACCTACTACAGCAGACAACAGACTCTTGGTTACACTATTCGTCATATCCACACGCAAAGGTTCCCCCCATTCTGCCACAATATAACCGTGATAAAGAATAATCCCGGAAGGTTCGCCCCTGTCTGCCAATGGGCCAACCGGATCACTGAAAGGCTCTTTGCCAAATGACATAGCCTGCGCCAGATCCTGGCTACGGGGCATTTTAGCTTCATTGGTAATTGCAAACTGAATGGCTTCCTGCAGACGGATGCTATCGATACCTATTGCTGCAGCAGAGCGGTGTTCCCAGTGGTCAGCTGTGGGAAAATAGATTTTAGATGCTGTTGCTTTCCGGGTCCTGGTATCCTGCCCGAATAACTGAAAGCTGATAACAAATAAACTAAGTAAAAGGAGACTATTGATTTTCATAATAAACTGATAGGACTATGAAAATACAAAAAAAAGGACCACAGGTTTCCCCGTAATCCTTTAAAGCTATATAAAAGTACAATTAAATATCTATTGCTTCACCATAAGCAGCTGCAGTAGCTTCTTTTAATCCCTCACTCATGGTTGGGTGCGGATGGATGGCATTGAGTATTTCATGGGCTGTGGTCTCCAGTTTACGGGCAACCACAGCTTCTGCAATGATTTCCGTTACATTGGAACCAATCATATGGCAACCCAGGAATTCGCCGTATTTAGCATCGAAAATCACCTTTACAAAACCTTCGGTAGCACCGGCTGCACTGGCTTTACCACTGGCCATAAAAGGAAATTTACCCACTTTAATTTCATATCCGGCTTCCCTGGCTGCTTTCTCTGTATAACCTACACTGGAAATTTCAGGAGTACAGTAAGTACAACCCGGTATATTGTTATAATCAATTGCTTCCGGCAAATGATGATGTTTCTTTTCCATATATGCCATATGCTCCGCTGCATTGATCCCTTCTTTAGCAGCCACATGTGCCAATGCCTGGCCCGGGGTACAATCTCCAATAGCATAGATCGTTGCAACAGAAGTCTGCTGGTATTTATCAACAATAATCTTACCCCTGTCTGCCTTAATGCCGCTTTCTTCCAATCCGATATTTTCAATATTTGCTACCACTCCCACTGCACTCAAAACGATATCTGCTTCCAGGGTAAGGGTACTGCCATCCTGTTTCTTAACCAGGGCTTTTACACCAGCACCGGAAGTAGTATCCACACTTTCCACAGAAGAATTGGTTAATATTTCTATACCCTGTCTTTTATATTGTTTTTCCAGTTCTTTGGAAATATCCTCATCTTCTACCGGTACCACCCTTGGTAAAAATTCAACAATGGTTACCTTGGTCCCCAGACTGTTGTACACATACGCAAATTCAACCCCTATGGCACCACTGCCCACTATAATCATACTTTTAGGTTGCTGTGGTAATACCATGGCTTCGCGGTAACCAATAATCTTTTTACCATCAATGGGTAAATTGGGTAACTGGCGGGCACGGCCACCTGTTGCCAGCACAATATATTTGGAGGCTACGATCTGTTTGGTTCCATCAGCAGCTGTAACTTCCACCTGCCCTTTTCCTTTCACTTTTCCATAACCCATAATCACATCAATCTTATTCTTCTTCATCAGGAACTGTACACCCTTGCTCATTTTATCTGCTACCCCACGGCTGCGTTTGATAACCGCACCAAAATCTGCCTGTACACCTGCCACATTAATACCATAGCTTATACTGTGTTTTGCATATTCGTATACCTGGGCACTTTTCAATAATGCCTTGGTGGGAATACAACCCCAGTTAAGACAGATACCACCCAGACTTTCCTTTTCAATAATTGCAACTTTAAACCCAAGTTGTGAAGCTCTGATTGCAGCGGGATAACCACCCGGGCCACTACCTACTACTACTAGATCGTAAGACATATTGATGTACGATTTTATGATTGTTAATAATACGAGGTTGCGAAAATACTTGCAAAAAAGGAAACGGAAAAAAGTAGATGTTACGAACTTCGGTAATTCTGGTATAAAAAACCCTGTTTTTCTATTCAAAAAACACCCTTACAGTCTGATAAAACCATTTATTAGGTACCATGGGATTTTGGGCATTTACCCGTTCATTAAAACCCTGTAACCCAAATAATCCGGCCATATTACCTTTATTGATAGCAATTTCAAGGTAGCCGGCAGAATTAAAGAAGGCCAGTTTCTCGCTTTCCTGTACAGAAGCATAATTATCATGAATGGTATCAATCACTTCATTTCTTTTAAATACCAGTTTAAAGCTCCTGCCCTTGCGGTGTTCTTCAAATTCTTCCCTTGAAATATTGATAATTACATTTTCAAAATGATCTATAAATAAAATCTGCCCCTCCATCCAGTTGGCACCGATGGTAGGCCTTAAAGGATATTTTTCCACTATCTTACTTGCTTTCCTGCCAACAGCTACTATTCCCTCTTTTTGCAATGGTAGCAATATTGCAGCAATGGTTTTAGTAATCTCAAGGATTGTATGGTCTTTACTGGTATCAATTTCAACTATTTTTTCCGGTTTAACAGCAGTAATCATGGTCAATATACCATTATCCGGTGCCACAATGAACTGACCGTTCAAATGACATAATAACATTCTACGGGCATTGTTTTCAAATACATTCAGTAAAATGATATGGAGACTGTCTGTAGGAAAATGTACAAATGCACTTTTACAGATATAGGCAGCCTGGGGATAATTGGAGGAGGACAGGTAATGGGTAATATCAACAATATTAAGGGACGAATTAACAGAAAGTAATTGTCCTTTAATAGCACCAATCAGGTAGTCCTGCTGGCCTATATCAGAAGTTAATGAAACTACAGGCATCCCTGGCAATAACGTGTAAACGGGCAGGTTATTTCACCAGCTCCCCTTTCTTATAGAAAAACATTTTCACGATCCTGTCGGTCAGTGAAGGGAAAAATTTATTCAGAAAAACAGTTTCTTTTCCATTGGCTGTTAAAACGATGGTACGTTTTCTTTTTTCTATAGCCCGGATGATATAATTGGCACAAACAGATGCCGGCATCAGTTTCTTTTCTTCCAGCGGACTTTCCCCCTGTGGTTTACCATCTTTGTTTAAAGCTACATTACGGATATTGGAGGCAGTAAATCCGGGGCATACCCACAGCACATTAACACCAGAATCCAGCAGTTCAGTCCTTAAAGCCTCCATAAAGCCATTTACGGCAAATTTGGAAGCAGAATACCCTGCACGGCCCGGAAGCCCTCTATAGCCGGCTATGGAAGAAACAGCCACTATGCTACCCTTGTTCTTCAGTATATAGGGCAATGCATACTTGGTAGTATTCATAGTACCCCCAAAATTAACATCCATTAAGCGGCGCATGGTACTCAGGTCCACATCAATAAAATGTGAACGCATTGACAATCCTGCATTATTGATGAGAATATCAATAGAACCAAATTGCTTTATTACCTGCTCAATAAAATTCTTACAATCAATTTCTTTACTAACATCTGCTGTATGTATGAATAAAGGCTTTCCTGCCTGGTTGGATTGAAGGTCATATAATTTATCATAATTTCTACCGCAGGTAGCCACCCTGGCACCCCTGCTTAAAAATTCTTCTACCAATGCCCGGCCAATACCTTCTGAACCGCCTGTTATTACTACTGTTTTATTAATGAACTGAGACATATCTTTTCTTTGTAAAACAAAAATACAAGTACTAGTTTGATTTGCCCTGAATAATCATGCAGAAAAATAATTTAAGAAAAAACAAATAAAAGTTTGGCAGGAATATGAATTCCCCTATTTTTGCACTCCCAAAAAACGGGTTAGATCTCGTAGCTCAGCTGGTAGAGCACAACACTTTTAATGTTGGGGTCTTGGGTTCGAATCCCAACGGGATCACAGAAAGAAAGGAAACAGCCTTGATACTATTAAGTTTCAGGGCTGTTTGCATTTTAGGTGTTACACAGGATAAACTATTTGTGTCATTGTTTGTTTTTCCATAAAAAAATATCTTTAATTGCATTTATTTAGCCATCCTAACCTATAGCATCATTGTAAAACACCAAATCCATGCGTTTACTAATCATCCTTTTAGCTGCCTGCTTAACCATATCCTGTAAACAAAAAACAGCATCAACTACCCTTGGAGAATATTTCAGGTACGGCGATTCCATTGAATCCGCAGGTGTAAAAATGATTCCCATCAAAACACCGGTGGGTGATTTTAAAGTATGGACAAAACGTTTTGGTAATAACCCCAAAATAAAAGTATTGTTATTGCATGGCGGCCCTGCCATGACACATGAATATATGGAATGCTTTGAAACCTTTTTTCAACGGGAAGGTTTTGAATTTTATGAATATGATCAGCTGGGTTCTTATTATAGCGACCAACCGAAGGATAGCAGCCTTTGGACCACTGCCCGTTTTGTAGAAGAAGTAGAACAGGTTCGTCAGGCGATTGGTGCAGATAGTTCTGATTTCTATGTGTTGGGTAATTCATGGGGTGGTATCCTGGCAATGGAATATGCCTTAAAATACCAGAAAAATATTAAAGGTTTATTGGTGGCCAATATGGTGGCCAGTGCGCCTGAATATGGAAAGTATGCCGATGAAGTATTGGCTAAACAAATGAAGCCGGAAGTGCTTGCAGAAATAAGAGCGCTTGAAGCTAAAAAGGATTTTGATAATCCGCGTTATATGGAATTACTGATTCCTGATTTCTATCACGAACACCTCTGCCGTTTAAAGGAATGGCCTGATGGTTTTACCCGTGCCATGAAACATGTGAATGCTGAAATTTATACCATGATGCAGGGACCGAGTGAATTTGGCATCAGTGGCCGTTTGGCAAACTGGAACATCAAAGGTCGTTTGAAAGAAATAACAGTTCCCACATTAATGGTGGGGGCTAAATTTGACACCATGGATCCAAATGCTATGGAAGAACAAAGTAAATTAGTGCAGAAAGGGCGTTATCTTTTTTGCCCTAATGGCAGCCATTTATCCATGTGGGATGACCAGCAGGTTTTCATGTCGGGGGTTATCAACTTTATTAAAGATGTTGATTCCGGAAAAATGTAGTACCCTATCTGCTCTTCCTTAAATATTTCTCAGTTACAGCCAATATATCCGCAGTTACAAATGGTTTGGAAACATAATCATCCATTCCTGCTTCTATACATTTATCCCTTTCATTATTAAGTGTAGCTGCAGTTAATGCTATAATGGGTATTCTTTCACCTAAATTCAATTTTCTTATTTGCATGGTTGCTTCATATCCATTCATTACCGGCATTTGAATATCCATAAAAATAATATCCGGAGATTCTGACCTGTAATAATCTACAGCCTCCTTACCATCTGCAGCAATAGTTATTTTTGCTTTGGGAAGGATATTGCCAATAATGGTTTCAATGAGCATAATATTGAAATTATTATCATCCACTATCAATACTTTATAAGGATATTGATTAGGCAACTCATCTGTAGCATTATTTTGTATAAACTGTGAATCTGCAATTTCTGACTGATCCTGATTTGCTTCCTGATAAAGCGTCTCAAAGAGCTGATTTAATTTTATAGGTTTAATGATCCTTTGACAAACACCTAATGCTGTTGATTTTTTAATTATTTCATCATCTTCGGCAGAACTATGCAATAAAATAACAGGTAGTATATTGGGGCCTAATCCCAGATCATTACGAATGCTTTTAATGGTTTCAAGTCCGTCTAACTCCGGCATTTTGTAATCCATTAATATAAGGTCATACTTATTCCCAAGCCTCAATTGCTCCAATGCCAGTTTTCCATTTTCTGCTTCATCAGCTTGTATATGCTTCATTTTAAGCATGTCCTTTAATAATCTTCGGTTATTAATATTATCATCTACTATTAATATTTTGTGATAATTGATGTTGCGGTTATTGCTTATCACTTCACCATCCTCAGCTTTTACTGTCAAATCAAAATAGAAAGTACTACCCTCCTCAGGTATGCTGTGCAATTTCAATTCACCACCCATTAAAGAAATAAGTTTTTTGGAAATAGTGAGGCCCAAACCTGTTCCTCCAAATTTTCTGGTGATAGAAGTGTCTTCCTGGGTGAATGCTTCGAATATCTTACCCTGGTTATCAAGATTAATACCTATTCCTGTATCCCTGACTGTAAAGCGCAGTATAACTTTGTTATCTAAGCCCTTTGAAACTGTTTCAATTTTTAGTTCTATTTCCCCCTTTTCTGTAAACTTCACAGCATTGGATAATAAATTAATTAGAACCTGTTTTATCCGCACTTCATCTGTCCAGATAAATCTGGGTATATCCAACTCTATATTTAGAAGAACTTCCAGGCTTTTTTTAGAAGCCTGAAAACTGATGGCATCTATTGCAGAAGCACCTAATTCAAAAATATCTGTTTTTTTAGTTTCAATTTCAAGCTTATTGGATTCTATTTTAGAAAAATCAAGTATGGAATTGATGATCTCCAGTAATGAAGTGGCAGAATGATATACTGCCGACATATATTGCTGCTGGGTATCATCTACTTTTGTTTTAAGAATTAATTCAGAAAAACCAATTATACTATTTAAAGGTGTACGGATTTCATGGCTCATATTGGCTAAAAACTCAGACTTCGCTTTGCTTCCCGATTCAGCTTTTTCTTTTGCTTCCATCAGTTCCTTTTCAATCTGCTTCCGTTCAGTAATATCCCTTGCGGAAGAGTAATAATAAGGTTGGTCCCCAATACTGAATTTATGCACCATCACCTCTGCAAATCTTACTGCTCCGGATTTTAATTTATGAATAGTTTCAAATGATTCCCCTTCTTCTTTTGTCTGTGCAAGTATTTTCAGTAATTCATCTTTCGAAAATTGTATGTCCCAATCCCAAACGTTCAGACTGGACATTTCCTCCTCTGCATAGCCTAAATGCTTCCGGAAAGCTTCATTCCATTCTATTAATTTTCCGTTCTCATCTACTATATGTATAGCAGCCTGTGCAGTTTGCAACAACATCCTGTATTTGGAAAGTTGTGCTAACTTTTCTGTCTCCAGCCGCTTCTTTTCAGTTATATTGCTAAAAGTACAGATCACATTCTCAAATTCACCCTTGCTGTCAAATTGTGGTTCAGCAGTTACCAGGAGCCAAACCCTGCTCTTTGAAACTGGATGATACACACCCATAATTACATCCCGTACCGGCTTTTTTGTTGATATGGCCCGAGCTACCGGTTGTGCGTCCCGGGGAAATGCTGTCCCATCTTCATAAATCACATTCCTGTCCTGAAAATAAGCTGTTTTCCCAAATAGCTGATCTTCCCTTATTCCCAGCAGTTCAATTGCTTTTGCATTATGCATCAAAATAGCAGCATTCACTCCATATACCAGCACTCCTACATCTAAATTTTGTATCAGGTTCCTGTACTTCTGTTCACTAACTCTGATTACTTCCGCTGCTTTTAACCTTTCAGAAATATCACGTACAATACCTAAAAAATACTTATTCCCCGATTTTTCAAAACAACCAAAATTTACTGCTACCGGAAATAGATTTCCATCCTTAGTTTGATGAGTACCAGTTAATGTAAATTGTTTTTTGGATTCAGTACAACTCCAGGCCTGCTGCGCGGTTTGTAAATCAAAATCTTTATCTAAATCCAATATACTCATGGATAGTAATTCGTCTCTTGAATAACCTACACTTTTACAAGCCTGGTTATTCACATCCACAATATTCCCGGAAAATTCAAAAACAAAAATCGCATCCCCTGCATTATCCAGATATAATTGCAACCTTTCTTTTATTTCCAGTATTAACTCCTCTTTCTGCTTTTCTTTGGTAATATCTATTGCCGTGGAGGAAGTAAATTGCGGGTTTCCAAATTCATCTTTAATTAAAACAATCGTTTGGATTACCTGCATAATATTACCATCCAGCGATTGCATTTCATTCTCACCCCTCCAGAATCCATCTTTTAGAATATTTGCAAATACCATTTTCATGGTTTCCTTACCCCTTTCAGTATAAAAATCAGCTACATGATATTTTGACAGATCAGCATCGTCAGGCACGCCAAAAGATGTCCGCATTGATTTATTAAAATAATAAACCTCTTTATTCATATTGGCCACTCCTATATACGGGATTGCATTTTCTATAATGCGAGCAAATATTTCACTTTCGGCCAGTCTTTGTTTTAATACTGTTACATCTTCAATTATCGCAATTATTTTTTTCTTATTATCTGTATCAACTGAAGACAGATGCATTTTAATATGCTTTACAGAACCATCTTTTAATCTATGCTTACATTCCGGATGATTAATTATGTTTAGGAATTCTTTTTTGTGATCTATGTGTAAATCAGAAATATGCATGGCACAAAACTGTTCATAACTGTAACCATAAAATTGTTGTGCAGCTAAATTTGCATCTTCTATGTTACCGGTTTCTGCATCAATCAATAACATAGATAATGCATTATCGCTAAAATATTTTTTTAACACTTTCATTTGAAGAATAAATGTTTGAAGATAGTACCAATTTTACATCAAATAATTGAATATTGTTGTATTTACTGCTTAGTTATTACAAAATCCTACCATTCTTACCCATATAGCTCAGATATGGCACACATATTCCTCATATATGGCACACATATAGTACCTTTTAAAGAGGAGCTATATCTGCCTTTTAATTAAGTTAAATATTTACTTTATTATGAAAGTTGGTAACTGTATATCATTTTGTTCTTAATACTGATCATCCACTATAGCTCATGTATATGCACATTTAAGGGAAATTTTTTACTAAAACAAGCATCCCTTGCCTTGCAAATATCAATTCCTCTCCCTATTTTTATACTGTTTCAATCAAAAGCAATCAAACCTTCTATCATGCAACGCATTATCCTGTTTTTTGCACTGCTTTCAGTACTTGGCTGTGCCGGGGCAAAGAAAGCCGGCCATTCCAATCCATACAACGGCACCTGGATTCCAGTAAAACAGGAAATGAATGGCAAACCATTTCCTGCTTCAATTTTAAGTGGGCAACAACTCATTATCAGCGATAGTATCTACATTTTCCAGGAATATGGAACAGATAAGGGTGTAATTACTTATCACAAGAATAAAATGGATATTTATGGCAGAGAAGGTGTAAATGCAGGTAAACACTTTACTGCTATTTTTAAATATGAAAATGATCAGTTAGTAATATGCTATAACCTGGCAGCGGACAATTATCCCACTGCATTTGAAACTACCAGTAAACCCACTTTATTCCTGTCTGTTTTCAAACGTAAATAAGGGAAATGACAGCATTTTACTGGTTAATCAATTGAATCAGTTCTTCTACCTTTTCCGGAATAATGGGTACCTGGCTATCATCATCCATAACAATGCAGTATCCATCTTTTCTGATAATCCGTTTAATTGTTTGGATATTGGCAATATAACTACGGTGTACCCTGAAAAATTGATGATTACTTTCCAATACACTGTCAAAATATTTCAGGTTTTTGCTAATGGTAATGCTCTGGCCGTTGATAAGGTATAATTTAGTATAACTGCCCTCTGCTTTTAAAAAAAGAATATCAGGAATGGTGATAATTTCAAAGCCACCTGCAACAGAAACTATAATTTTCTTAAATTCTGTTGTTTGAAGGTTTTCCTTTAATATCGTAATATTCCGGGCAGAATTGGTTTTCTTCTGCAAACAATATTTATGTATAGCAGCTTTTAATTTATCTTCATCAATTGGCTTTAGCAGGTAATCTATGGCACTCATTTCAAAAGCCTGAACAGCATGATTACTGGAAGCTGTGGTAAATATGATGGAGAAATCAATCTCTTCTTCATTAAAAAAATCCAATAGCTGCAACCCGCTGTAAGTGGGTAGTTTTATATCCAGAAAAACAAGGTTAGGCTGATACTTCCTGATGCTCTTTATCCCTGAAGGTAAATCATAGCATTTGTCTGCTATTTCAATATCAGGGTCAATATCCTGCAACATACTCTCTAAAAGTGATGCTGCTTTTTTTTCGTCCTCTATAATAATTACTTTCATGATTCCTGCATTGTTAATGGTATTAAAAGTCTCACAATGGTACCTGTTCCAACTTCCTGCTCACCCACCTTATCTGTAATTTCAAGTATTATTTTTTTACCTGAATACTGGTTCAGCAGGTCAATTCTTTTTTCATTGGCCGAATTGGCAAAACTTTCATGTCCTTTATGATGCCGGTTAATCATATTGCTTTTTGCCCTGCCGATACCATTGTCTTCAATAATAATTTCCAGATAATCCTCTGCCATTTTATCTATTTTAATACTTAGATGTTTGGTATCTTTTTTATGAAATAACCCATGTACAACAGCATTTTCCACATATGGCTGAATCAGCATGGCAGGAATTCGGATATTGTCTGTATCCATCTGTGGATTAATATCAAATTCAACCTCCAGGCTATCTTCAAAACGCAGGTTCTCCAGTTCCAGATATAATACCAGCATTTCAATTTCTTTGGTTAAGGTTACCGTTTGTTTACTGCTGTTATTTAAAATATTACGGACAAGCTCACTGAATTTTCCAATAAATTTACTGGCATTTTTTTTGTCGTGGGTATATACAAAACTTTGTATAGTATTCAGTGAATTGAAAATAAAATGAGGGTTCATCTGTGCCTTGATAGTTTCCAGCATACTCTTTCTTAATTCATTTTTTAGTTTCAGGTATTCAATTACCTGAAAATTTTTTTTCCGGATATACCTCAATCTTAAATAAGTAAAGTAAAAAACAAGGCCTAGAAACACCATCATGCAAAAAAGCATAAACCTCCATTCCTGCCACCAGGGCTTTAAAATATGAAAAGGGAAAACAATCATGTTTCCCGTATTATGTTGAAAATTGATAACGTTTGCCTGAAAAATATAATCACCGGGTTTTAATGCCGTAAAAGAAATAACCGGCTGGGAAGCAGGTAGTTCTATCCAGGAAGTATCATTATTGCCTATCAACCGGTATCTAAAGTAAGTATTTTCAGGTACGTAATAAGAAGGGGATGCGAGTTTAAACTGTAGGGAATTGTCCGCATATTGCAATAAAACATTTTCGCGGATAAATCCTTTATTGGTTTTAGCATACAGTAAATAGGTAACAGGTTTGCTTACTGTACTCATGCTGGTCTGAACACTGTTGTACAGGCCCTTATTGGTAGCTGCAAAAATAACCCCGTCTTCTTTCCAGATATCAAAAATTAACCCTGACCTTTCTATGGGCAGGCTCATTGTTTCTTTAATTACTCCTTTTTCAAGATCAAACACCTGCATATGTTCGGCTTCTGTTATAAACAAATCCCCTTCTATCAACTTCATTTTTAAAATACCGTTAGACGCCAGTCCATTTTCAGTTGTTAAATGCGTTTCTTTCCCATTGTCTTCAATAAAAATCCCGTTATGTGGAGTGCCGATAATTAATTTTCCATTTAAAGTAAGCAAGAGTGATGCATTACTAATATTACAATGAAAAGAAACAGGTAAAAAATGAGGAACTTTTACTTCAAAAAGACCATCCTTAAACAGTGCAAATAATTTGTTATTGACTGAATCGTAACATACAGCATAACAACGGTTTGTTTTTAAATATACTTCCCCAATCAGATCTTTTCTTAAAATATTTACAAACTCCTTCTCTTTAAAAGTTCCCATTTTTAAAGTCTTACCAGAAAGCTCAAATGCTACCAGTGATTTGGGATAGGCGATATATATGCTGTCCTTTGCAAAAGCAATCCCTTTTACGGTGGCAATTTTTGAAAGTTGATATAATTTCCCCGTTTGGCTGTTCAGCAGATAAAGCCCCAATGAAGGTGCTACCAACAGATCATTATTAGGCAATACAAAAAAGTTCTCTGCAGATCCTGCCTCTTTTGGAAGTTTTAAAACAATATTATCCTTGTTTTCCAAGCCTTTTTTTATGATCAGGCATCCGTTTTGTGTGCCATATATATGCGTTTTGTTCACTTTAGCATAACTGCGAACAAAATCAGTTTTAAGAATAGTATTTACCCAACTGGATTCCCATTCTATAAACCTGGGCTTAACCCACAATCCTTTATCCAGGCTGCTGTACCAGGTATTTCCTTCCCTGTCAATGGTAATATCTGTTAAATTAAGCGCCTTAATTTTGGCATTTCCGTCTATAGAATAGCTTTCGTTTTTAGTATGTATCCAGATTGATTTTTCATAATAAGAAAGCGTATTGATAAAACTGTTTTGCAGTTTGGAGTAGATCAGGCTAACCTGATTATTTCTGATAATAAACTTATAAACTTCGTTACTTCCGCATTTTGCGTAAATTGTATCAGAACTGACCAGTGGTTGCAAGTTAAAACTATTTTGGTCTGTAGATGGAATTTCCCTTTTAAAGCTCAGTTCCCGTACACCATTTTCCTTGCTGTAGCAAATCCATTGTTCTCCATCAAATTCATATAAAACATTTTTAACAACAGCTAAAGATCTGATTTTTGTATTTTGTACATTATGATAAATATACCTGCATTCAAGGGTTTGGGTATTGCAGATAAAAAGCCCCTTTTCTGAAGTACAGACCAATTCATCGCCTAATATGATCATTCTTGGAAAATAGGATTCTTCCTTATACTTATAAGCTTTCAGCAGATTGGGCTGCTCATTGTCGATATAGAAAATCTGACCGTCAAAATTATGGTACCAGATTTTACCCTGTTTGTCTTCCAGTAGATCAGAAATACCGGCACTGGTTGCTTCCGGATGATTAAATGTAGTAAAAGAAATGCCATCGTACCTGCTAATCCCCAATGAATGCCCCAGCCAGATAAACCCTTTACTGTCTGAAAGCAGGTCATATATTTCCTCAGATGGGGCCCCTTTTACCTGATAAGCTTTTATTTCCTGGGCAGCCAATACCAAGCTTACACTTAAGAAACATATCGTGTAATACAATTTCCTCATCAGTTAAAAATAACCAGAAAAGTATGGTAAGCCAATAAAAATTAAATTAATTTTGTTGAAGTATCCAACCTGTAACACCAATCATAATTCCCCTTATCAATTCCTTCTTTTACACATTTCAAAAGGATAATATCTCAGGTTTTACCATATTTTACATGGATTAACATGGGTTTGTCATGGCTTTAATATGGGTTTAACCAGATGACAGGGTTAATAAAGCCATAGAGATACCATCACATGCAAAGGCATTGAATTACTCTTTTTATTGTATAAAATCTAAAAAAAAAAAGCATTTTATTGCAAAGCTGCCACAGCTTTCAGCACAGTTTTATCGGTTTTATTCAATACTTCCAGGTATCCTTCCGTACCTAATACCTGGCGGGCCATCAGGGCCTGTAAAGTGGAACAGATATCTGCTTTATCCTTATCTGTAATATGTTCTAACTGAATACTGTCTTTTACTGCATAATTGGCAAACTGGTTCCAGCCACCACTGGCGGGATTGAATGCAGTAAGAATAGCTGCAGCGTTTTTAGCAGCCATAAAACTGGCTTTATGCTGTATATAATACCTGTACACAAAACTGCTCAGTGTATTTTTATAATACAATTTGGCCATTACACTATTTAAACGGGAAGTATCTACGGCAACAAAGATATCCGGCATAATCCCCCCGCCGCCATACACAATATGTCCGGCAGGTGTTTTAAAGGAAGGCCCTCCCTGTTTGGCAGAATCTGCCTTCATCAGCTCCCCATCATGGTACCGGTTCATGAGTTCCTCTTCATACTTTTCCTTTCCCTTATCATACGGCTTTTGAATATTCCTGCCCAGTGGCGTATAATAACGGGCAATAGTAAGGCGCACGGCACTGCCGTCACTCAGCTGAAACTGCTGCTGTACCAATCCTTTTCCAAAACTTCTCCTGCCAATGATGGTGGCCCGGTCCCAGTCCTGTAATGCCCCTGTCAGTACTTCACTGGCCGAAGCCGAAGTTTCATCAATCAATACAACCAGCTTTCCTTTTTCAAATAACCCGTCTTTCTTACAATGAAATTCCACCCTGGGCGATTTATTTCCCTGGGTATATACTATTAATTTATCCCCGTCTAAAAATTCATCGGCAATGGCTGTGGCTTCACTCAGCAACCCACCTCCGTTTCCTCTCAGGTCCAGCACCAGGCTTTGCATACCCTGTTTTTGCAAACGTTCCATTTCCTGCATAAATTCTTCATAGGTTCTTTCCCCAAATTTATTAATCCGTAAATAACCAGTCTTGGGGTCAATCATATACCCAGCATCTACAGAGGGTATACTGATATTGCCACGCTGTATCACAACATCCTTCAATACCCCATTTCTTAAAAGGGTTACTTTTACTGAAGAACCTGCAGGCCCGCGTAACTGTTTACGGATATCATCGCTTTTAAGTTTTCTGCCGGTTAGCTTCAATGTATCATTAGTTCGTATAAATTTATCGCCAACCTGTAATCCGGCTTTATCGGAAGGGCCTTTTTCAATTACCCTAACCACATTGACTGTATCATCAAAAATTTGAAATTCTACACCTATACCCTGAAAATTACCCATCAATTCATCATTTACATCCCTGAATTCTGAAGCGGGGATAAAAACGGAATGTGGATCTAAATGGGATAAAAAAGAAGCAGCTGTGATTTCTGTCAGGCTGTCAACCGGAACATTATCCACATACTTATTCCTGACCAGTTCCAGCATTTCCTGGAGGGTACTAGATTTATCTGCCTTAAAAAAGTCGTTATGCCTGGAATTTCCACGAATCCCATATCCAATCATCATCCCCAATACCATTACTACTGAAAAAAGTAACGGTAACCAAACTTGTAATTTTTTAGTTCCCATATTTGTTGCTTCTTTGTACCTTAATTCTGTAAAATGCGAATATCTGCATTAATGTTCAATCATCAGATGCAAATATTTATATGGTGAAATAACCTGATTATGTCAATTAAATTAATAGCAGACAGCGGTGCCACCAAATGTGAGTGGTGCCTGGTTCAGAATGGTAAAAAGAAAACCATCCTCACACAGGGCATCAGCCCCTATTTTTTAAAAGAAGCTCAAATTGTGGAACTTCTTCAAAATGAACTGATGGGTAAACTGAAAAACAGTATACCGGATGCAGTTTTTTTCTATGGTACCGGTTTAAGCAATCCCCTGAATGTAAAAATTATCAGATCAGCCTTGAAAAAGTTGTTTAAAACAGCAAAAATTGAGGTAAATACCGATTTACTGGCAGCAGCAAGGGCACTTTGCGGTACTGAAAAAGGGATTGCCTGTATACTGGGTACCGGTTCTAATTCCTGCTATTATAATGGTAAAAAAATACTGAAAAACAGTCCCGGTTTGGGTTATGTATTGGGAGATGAAGGCAGTGGTGCCTTTCTGGGTAAAAAAGTGATACAATATTACCTGTATAAAACTTTTGACGCAGATTTAATGGCACGATTTGATGCAAGGTTTACCACCAATACAATGGAAATACTGGAAAATGTATATAAAAAGCCCCTGGCTAACCGTTACCTGGCATCATTTACCATATTTCTGGCAGAAAACAGGGGGCATTATATGATTGAGAATATTATAGAAGATGGCATTAATGATTTTTTCTTTACCCATTTATATAAATATAAGGAAAGCTGGACCCACCCTATTTCTTTTATTGGGAGCGTGGCTTATGGTTTTAAAGATGTTATAGCTGAACTTTGCCATTCCTATGAACTGGAATTAGGTGCAATATTAAAAAAACCAATGGACGGATTGCTGAAATATCATAAATAAACCTATGAATGAATTTATAAAAATTACAGAACAGGCTTCCCATTACAGGAATTTAGAAACTATGTCCGTTTCGGAAATATTAGTTCATATTAATACGGAAGATAAAACTGTTCCTCTGGCAGTAGAAAAAGCCATTCCTCAAATTGAAAAACTGGCTGCAGTAATCAGTGATAAAATGCTTTCAGGCGGAAGACTATTCTATATCGGGGCCGGTACAAGTGGAAGACTGGGTATAGTAGATGCCAGCGAATGCCCTCCTACCTATGGGGTTCCTTACGGTTTGGTAATTGGTATTATAGCAGGTGGCGAAAAAGCTATTACACAAGCTGTTGAGTTTGCCGAAGATAGTATGGAAGAAGGTTGGGCCGATTTACATAAACATTTTGTAAATGATAAGGATGTTGTCATCGGATTGGCTGCAAGTGGAACTACTCCTTATGTAATCGGGGCTTTGAAACAATGCCGTAAAAAAGGGATAATCACAGGCAGTATTTCCTGTAACCCTAATTCGCCGGTGAGCCAATGTGCCGATTTTCCGATTGAAGTGGTGGTAGGACCGGAATTTGTTACCGGTAGTACCCGTATGAAAAGTGGTACCGCTCAGAAACTGGTATTAAATATGATATCTACTACTGTGATGATTCAATTGGGAAGAGTAGAAGATAATAAAATGGTGAATATGCAGCTTACCAATGTGAAACTGGTGGACCGTGGCGTAAAAATGATTATGGACAGACTGGGGATTAAAGAATATGAAAAAGCCAAAAACCTTTTACTAAAATATGGAACCGTTAAAAAAACGGAAGACGCTGTTAAATTAAACGGGCATGCACCTAATTGAACCTTTTTATAACTGGAGGCATATTTATGTTTCTGAAGAAGATAAACGGTCTCCATTCTTTGGACGGGAATACAGTGAATTTGAATTTTCTCAAACCGTTTACAATTATTATATCCATCCCCAATGGGATGATTTTGGAAGCAGAACACTCTACCTCAAAATTATTTATGTGGATTATGAACTGCATTTTGCTATTATTGAAATGCTGGGCGAATGGAATGATGCCATTGAAAATGATATCATG